>Ga0265292_1000519_pt1 | contig 52744 bp, 74 predicted proteins | sample Munlanlewell296A_FD_189080 | JGI IMG/M metagenome (GOLD analysis project Ga0265292, IMG submission 189080) | Leachate microbial communities from a municipal landfill in Southern Ontario, Canada - Leachate well 296A | ecosystem: Engineered > Solid waste > Landfill > Unclassified | place: Canada... | reverse complement strand
GACGCGAGGCATACCTAAAATCTGGTTGGGGGTTTAGAAGTATCAAAAAGATGTTAAAGAATTTTTTGAAGTAGAATTGGACAGTATGGAGAATCAGGTTGAGGAGATAAAGAAGAAGTTGAATATCGTTGACATAGTTTCGGAACACGTCGCGTTGAAAAAGAAGGGGAAGAACCACGTGGGTCTGTGTCCATTTCACGGTGAGAAAACGGGGTCGTTCATGGTGAATGAGGAATTACAAATTTATAAATGTTTTGGGTGCGGCGTCAGCGGAGACGTTTATAAATTTCTGATGGAAATGGAGGGACTGGATTTTCCCGAAGCTTTGGAAAAGTTGGCGGGGAAGGCAGGAGTAAAACTGGCCGAGAGAAAGAATGAGAACAAGGATGGAAAGCGAGAACTGCTGGAGGTTCATAGTCTGGCGACGGAATATTACCACTATTTGCTGACGAAACACGCCGCGGGGAAAACGGCCAGAAAATATTTGGCGGATCGGGGTATCGGAGAAAAATTAATTGAGACTTTCAAAATTGGCTATGCTCTGCCCGAGTGGGATGGCCTGTCCAGCTACCTCGTTGAGAAGAAAAAATATCGGCCCGAGGTCCTTGTGGCGGCGGGACTGGCGAGTGCGGGGAGGGGGAAAATTTTCGATCGATTCCGGGGAAGGGTGATGTTTCCCCTGTTTGATATTTCGGGGAGGGTGGTCGGTTTTTCGGGCAGAATACTGCCCGAATTTGTAAAAGATGAAGTAGCAAAATACATTAATTCACCGGAAACGGCGATCTATCACAAGAGCAAGATGCTCTTCGGACTGACCGTTGCCCGAAACGAAACCAAGAAAAAAAATCGGGTAGTTATAGTCGAGGGGGAACTGGATATGATTAGTTCATTTGCCGCCGGGGTGGCGGAAACGGTGGCGATAAAGGGGTCGGCCTTGACTGAGGAGATGATGGATATGCTTTCCCGGTTGACTTCCAATTTGGTCCTAGCATTGGACGCTGATGCCGCTGGTGAAGCGGCTATGAAAAGGTCGATAGAAAGCGCTGAAAAGCGTGGATTGAGTATAAAGATGGTAGAGATGGTCGGCGGAAAAGATCCGGATGAAATAGCCCGAAAGAAACCGCACGAATGGGTAGAGATGGTGGAGAAGGCGGTGCCAATTTATGAGTTTTTCTTTAACAAGGCAATCGGCCGTTGGGGGACCGATTCGGTCGAAACAATCGGTCGGATTGTGAAGGAAGTGGTGCCGTATTTGGCGAAAGTGGAGAACTCGGTGATCCGCGAAGTCTGGGCGAAAAAATTGGCCGAGAGAATCGGAGTGGACAAACAAAGAGTCTATGAAGAAATAGAAAAATCAAGAATGGGACGGACAAGTATCGTGACCGAAAGGCCGAATCAAGAGCTACATAGTAGTAGAGGTGAACTGGATCTAAAGGTGGTTGGATTGTTGCTAACTATTCGTGGCGAACAGGTGGAAAAGGTGAAGAAAATGCTTTCTGGTTTACCTTTGACTGGAGCTGTTGGAAAGCTGGTGGGACTGATATTTGAGACTGGTGAGGTCGTCCGGCCAGATCAATTTATCGGAGAACTTCCTGAGGAATTACGGGACTTGGCCGCCGAAGCTTATATGGTGGGAAACAGTGAGGAAACGGAGGACAAGGAGGTGACCAAGCTGTTTGTGGCCTGGGCAAAAGCGGTGATTCACGAGGAGCGAGCCCTCCTTTCGGAGCAGGTTAAAGAGGAGGAAAAACGGGGGAATGATGCTATTATAGGCAATTTGAGCGAAAAACTGGTAAAATTGAACTTATTGGAAAGGAAGTTGGCGGCGGTATAATCTATTTTTCCTATGGTAAAACCAAAAACAAAGTCAAAAGTAACCGTGAAGGAGTCCAAAAAGCTGAAATTGCCGAAACTTATTTTGGATCTCGTGGAGAAGGGAAAGACGCAAGGATTCGTGACTCAGGATGAGGTTTTGGAAATTTTCCCGGATGCGGAAAAGCGAGTAGATGAACTCGATGCCTTGTATGACCAGCTATTCAAGGAAGATGTGGACGTCTTTGAGAGCGTAATGAGCGGACAGGATGCTGAGATTGCCGAGGCTTCTAGTGATTTGGAGAAAGAGCTTGAGGAACTATCCGGACTAGAGGAAATTGCCATCAATGATCCGGTGAGGATGTACCTCAAGGAAATCGGCCGGATACCGCTGTTGAAACGAGAAGAGGAAATTATGTTGGCCCAGAAAACAGAGGCGGGGGACAAGAGGGCGAAAGATAAGCTGACCCAGAGTAACTTGCGTTTGGTGGTGTCGATCGCCAAGAAGTATATGGGTAGAGGGATGAGTTTTCTGGATCTGATTCAGGAAGGCAATAAAGGCTTGATTCGGGCGGTAGAAAAATATGACTGGACCAAGGGCTACAAGTTCTCGACCTATGCGACCTGGTGGATCCGACAGGCCATAACCCGGGCTATTGCCGATCAGGCTCGGACGATTCGGATTCCGGTTCATATGGTGGAGACGATCAACAAATTGATCAGAACACAGAGAAGCTTGATGCAGACTTTGGGTCGGGAACCGACGGATGAGGAGGTTGGTGCCGAATTGGAACTGACACCCGAGAGAGTTCGGGAGATTCTAAAGATTTCTCAGAAAACGACCTCTTTGGAAACGCCAATCGGTGATGATGAGGATTCACTTTTGGGAGACTTTATTGCCGATGAGGGGCAGGTTTCGCCGTACGAGGCGACGACCAAACAATTGATGCTCGAGAACGTCGAGGAAGTGCTGGCGACGCTGACCGACCGTGAGGCAAAGGTGCTGAAGATGAGATTTGGACTACATGGTGCCAAGGCTTTAACTCTGGAAGAAGTCGGCCGGGAGTTTGGGGTGACTCGCGAGAGAATTAGACAAATTGAGAGCAAGGCGTTACGGAAACTCCGCCACCCGTCCCGACGCAAGAAATTACAGGATTATTTGGAGTAGAATAGATCTATGTTTATAGCACTGGTTCTGAATGCGATTGCGTTTTATGTGACGGCTTATTTGGTTCCCGGGGTGACAATTGCCGGCTGGTCAGCGCTTCTGGTGGTCTCGATTGTCTGGGGGATCCTTTCGATTTTGGTAAAGCCGGTTTTGATCCTGTTGACCCTACCGATCAATATTCTGACTTTGGGGTTGTTTACCTTCGTAATTAACGCAATGTTAATTATGTTGATGAGCAATTTGGTTCGCGGTTTCTCAGTCGCTAGTTTCGGGACGGCCCTGATGGCGGCGATTGTGTTGGCGCTAGTGAGTCTGGTCTTAAGCAAGCTATCCTAAGGTCTTTTCTTGCGTCTGGTCCATTTTTGGCGTTCGAAGGAAACTAGGTCAAAAAAATGGTTGAATTCGGAAACCGCCTCGGGACACTCGGATGAAAAATAATAATTGAGATAGCTCCTCTGAACAATTAGGGCAGCGAATTCGTGCCAGAGTCTGGCACGATAGGCAATGGGATCATAGCCGCTATTTCCCCAAAGTTTTTCTGGTGAACGGTAATTGGAGCGTTTGTTGTGGTTGGGCTTGTGGTCTCGATGGAGATGCTCTAGATGGAGGTGATTGGCTTCCTCCAACCCGTCGATGATTCGAGAGACGTAGACGGGCATGGTTATGGAAGGATCATCGAGAATTTCGACCTCTTTTAAGGGGGGATCATTGAGATCAAACTTCGCTTGAGCTGAACTGAGATTGTAATAAATTCGATTGTTCAAAACTCCCAGACAAATCGGAAAGCTTGGATTTCGGATGAGCTTGATGGGAGGTTTACCGTTTTCCGGAAAGAGGGAGTGGTGGCTGATTTGATTGTAGAAATAGACGCCATAATAGAAGGCGAGCAGATTGAGGGGGAGATTCCGTTTCCCTTTGAAATGTAGCTCATTTAGTCTAGCGCGGATTTTTTTCAGAACCGGATTATTTTTGTCCAGGAAACTATATCGCAAATTAAATTCTTCCTCGACGCTGGGAAAGCTGCCGGTAGGGTGAGGGGCTATCTCCTTGGAGTTCATTTTTCGTATTGTAGACCAATGGCAAAAAATAGCCTCAAACTGGTATAATGTGAAGGTTCGTTGACATTCCCAACGTAATAATCCATATCCCTATCAAACGAGGATTAAACGTTGTGGAACGTTGATCCGCCAAAGGCGGATCTTACGTTCCCCTGTAGCTCAATGGTAGAGCAGGATCCTGTTAAGATCAAGGTTCGTGGTTCGAGTCCACGCGGGGGAGCCAGTTTGGTATAGTGTTTATGTTAGTGCAAAAATGAAGAGAGGGGTAAGGCGTGAGGGCGGGCACGACTGGTTTGCCAGTTTGCACTAAATTGCATAGATTTGCATAGATATGGTAGAATATGCATAGATTGGAGTGAATATGCCAAAAAAACTTATTTCTATCAGTGAGGCCGCGAAGCAGGTGGGTGCTTCTATAGATACCCTAAGAAGGTGGGATAAATCCTACCGTCTTCCATCTATTCGGATAGGACCACGTGGACACCGTTTTTATAATCAAGAAGACATTAATGGATTCTTGAGAAATGATAGTTCGGTCGCTAAGCAATGGGCTATATCACCAAATGCTGAGCTACTGTCGAGTGATGTATATTGTCCAACAAGAGATATCTTTCAAGCACGGTTGGAAAAGCTTCAATCTGTACTTCAAGGTAAGACACCAGATTCATCGGTTTCTCTACTTTGTGCTATTACTGGAGAAATTGGTAATAATTCATTTGATCACAACATTGGTAATTGGCCTGATGTGGGGGGAGTATATTTTTCTTACAATTTGAGAAATAGAAATATTGTATTAGCAGACCGCGGTCTGGGAATACTGAAAACTCTTAAGCGGGTAAAACCAGAATTAGGCAACGCGGGTGAGGCATTAAAAGCGGCCTTTACTGAAACGATATCGGGCCGATTCCCTGAAGCGCGTGGCAATGGTCTGAAATTTGTTAGATCAGTTATAACCAGGAACCCTTTCACTCTAAGTTTCCAAACCGGCGATGCACTTTTGGACTTAAAAGAAGACGATGAAGATATTGTTGTATCTTGGGTAGAAGAACAAATTAGAGGATGTATTGCTGTTATTGGTTTTGAGCTTTCAATATGATCATTGAATTAAAAAAGTTTGGCACAACACTAGTATCGCGGCCTTCAGGAAAAGAGGCTTGGTTGGCATTTCAACCAACATTGATGGATATTACAGAAAATGAAGAAGTGGTCGTAGATTTTGATGGCGTGATTGTTTTAACTCCCTCATGGGCGGACGAATTTTTGACACCGCTAGTCGCCCGATATAAAGATAAGGTGAAATTGCGAAATACTGATAATGCGTCCACCAAAGCAACTTTGGATATACTGGGAAACATCAAGTAGATTTTATTGGGTAATGGTTCGAATAAGGAGATGGAGGGGGAGCCAGCAAGATTCTTGAACCAAGAGAGCAGTCGTTGCCCCTTCTGTCTAGAGAAAGTAGTTTTCGATCGCAAAACGCTGTTGTTCCAAAAAGATTCTTTTTAGATGGTAAAGATTATTTTGTTCATAAAAAAGAATTAAAGCCTTTTTATATTCAACTTCGTCGACGCTTCTATAAGAAAGAGGATAATGGCCGTTGGCCAGTAAGATGGCATTACTAACCATTCTGGAGGTTCTTTTGTTGCCGTCAGTAAAGGGTTGCAAATACGCGATAGCAGCAAGAAAAATCAAAGCCTTCTCTGGTACTGGCTCGATTTTTTTTGTCTGAGCTACTAACGCGTTTAGAGCTTCTTCTATTTGCCATTTATTATCTAAAGGAAGATATTTTGTTCCGGTAATTCCCACGGCAGACTCTCTAATTCCAGATTTAATATCCAATTCTCTTACCAGTTCCGAGTGAATTATTCTAATATCTGCAACAGTGATTTCTTTGAAACTTTCTCTTTTTTCTAAAATTGTATCAAAGGCCGTCTTGTGGTTAAGGATCATTATTGCCTCACTTTTATCGTGTCCGTTCGCCTCTTTTTTATTTTTTATTAGCTCCTCGGTTTCGAGAAGAGAATAGGTGTTGCCTTCTATTTGGGAAGATTTCCATGAAAATTCAATCGTGAACCTTTCCAGCTCGCGTCTTAATATAGTTTTGTCAAGGGAAGAAAATTTATTTTTCAATTTGTCTTTTCCCCGTTCAAACAGCTCCAATTCGTCTTTGGAAAATAACCCCGTCAAACGATTAATCGAGTTAAAATTGAACGCAGAATATTTGATTTTTCTAGTATCAGTTGTTGTCGAGAAGTATTTTTCTAGGTCTATGGGAATAAGTAATTCTTTTTCGGGCTTGAGACGGTATTTCACATACTTACCGCCACCAACTTGTTCAATTAAACCAACACTGACAAGATGATTTAGGTCCCGAATTATGGTTATTCGGGAAACATTGTCATCTTCCAAGAGGTTTTCGATTTTGGATCTTGAAGACGGAGAATTTATTAATAAAAATTCCAGTAATTTAGTTTGCCGGTTGTTTACTTGCGTATCATTCATATGTTTTTAGCGTATCATAATGATACGCGGGAATCAATGGTTCGAATAAGGAGGTGGAGGGGGAGCATTTTTTGTGTTTCTGATAAACTGAAAGTTAGTGAAGAAGAGTATTTTGGTTTTGTTGATGGTCGGTTTCTTGTTTTTCGTTGATGGGGGGCGGGTTGGAGCCCAAGAGAATGATTATAAGAATAGTTCCGATCCCCTAGTCCGCTGTTTGGACGAGGCTAGACGAAGAGCTTCGGATACTGATCAGTACTCTACCCCGGACTGTGCCAATAGTTTTATCAAGGGGAATGTGGTAACTTTCCCGGAAACGGCGTTTAAAAAAACGGAGAGAGGGATGATAGAAACGATGGAGATTGCGGATGTGAGACAGTACTTTCGTGATTGGTTGGATAAGGATTTGGTGGTGGAGTATAAAAAGGAAAGTGAGTCCTTTTCTATTTACAACAGAGATCTGTCTGCTCAGCAGGCGTTCCACAAGGCGACCAGAGAACAGAAAGATGCCGGTATCGGTGACTTTAGTAGTTTGATAGTACGAAAAGATTATGTCGATATAATTCATATCGGAACAGGAGCCAATGATAGGGAGTTTACCGAAGGGAGAACCCCGGTTTGGACTTTTGACTATGGTGACGTGAATCTTTTGGTATTTGTGGGGTACTGCAGATTGTCTTTGTCAGGGAAGGTCTATGACGATATGTCGAATGAGTATTTTGATGAGAACAGCGAGTTCTTCAAAAATCATCACGTGGCTCTGTCTTGGGATGACGAAAGGAATAGGCTGTACGAAGTCATCGACGGAGGTAGCGAGGAAGGGACGCTGGACACGGTCCTGACTCCTACGCTGGAGTTTGCGAGAAAGACTGTGGGTCGAATTGCTGGGGTGTGTGGATCAAAAAACGTGCAGACGTTGACTAGCGTCGAAGAAGAAAAGGAGGTGGAAGCATTGGTGGAGAAGGCCCCCGCCGAGTCGGATCTGGCGATAAGCGAAAATGCCAGACGATTGAACGATGAACTGAAGGCGTTGTTTGGGGATTTGCCGGTTGACGATAAGGAGATAAAACCGAAAGCTCCGGAGTTGACCGGAAACACACCCTATCTTTTTGATAACCCTTTATCGACGAAGGACAATAGGTATTTTTCGTTTACCGCTGATGCGAGGAACCACATAATTGAATATCGAGGGGGAAATAAGATTACTCTGGAGTTCCCAAATGGAACCATTTTTGTGCCAGAGTCGGGAGATTTTATACGGGTGCCGGTGGGAACGAAGGTAAAGACAGAGATGGGTTTGTATCAAGGGAATTCACCGTACGACAACATCGGGAAATTCGGGATGAGCAGTTTGGGGATAACGAATGTGGCTGGGGGAAGCTCAATAACGCTAGGGGGCGGGAGCGTGGTGGAGTTGGTGCCTGCGGCAAGTGGCGGATCGAGCAATGTCAAACTGAATAACGGAGATGTCAGGATCGGAACGGGAGGTTTCGGGGGAACAGACAGACCTGATTTGCCGACTGAGATTCAGTTTGAGGGCAGGCAAGACGTAGAAATCAGTTGGGACGGGACTGATTTCGCCGTAAGTTATGACAGAGAGACCAGAAAAATTGTCGCAGAGATCTATGATGGGACGATAAAAGTGGCGGTGGGTGAAAAAACATATTCGCTTTCGTCTAGTTACGGCGGTGAGATCGAACGAATTGAGATTGAGGGGACCGGAGAAGTGGTGGAAAAGACCGCGATCCCTAGGGCCGTGTGGCGGGAACGATCGAAGAGAGAACCGGAAAAGGCGGTGAACGCAGAAGTTGGACTGAATGATAAACGGCCGTGGAGATGGATGTTGTTGGTCGTAGGAGTTGTTGGGTTGGTGGCCGCGGGAGGGTTTTGGTACAGAAAGAGATTTGGAACTTGGCCGTTTGAAGCAAGATGGAGACCGGTGGTGGCGAAGTTGATGATGATTTACAGGTTGGTAACCAGCAAATTAAAGAGAAAGTGAGGGCTTGGACACTACGTCTAGTTTACAGGGTACCGACCATTGGAAAATAGTTTTATTCTTCAAGGAGGACTAGGCCGGCAAACATCAAGGTTGCAAAGACAATCACTCGGTACCAGCCAAAAATTTCCAATGAATGCCGCTCTAGGTAGCGGATCAGCCATTTGATAAAAACCAAGGCGGAAATAAAGGCGCTGATGAAACCAAGCGTCAAAAGCCAGCCACCACCATTATCAAAAATGATCGTCCGCGATTTAATCAGGTCGAGTCCTGCCGCCGCAAAAATAGTTGGGACGGCCAAAAGAAACGAGTACTTGGCCGCCTCGTCGCGGCGAAAGCGCATTAGCATCATGCCCATAATCACCGCTCCGGCCCGCGACACTCCAGGGATCACCGCCAGCGCTTGAGCTAGGCCAATTAGCGCCGCCTGTTTGGCGGTTAGTGAGGGTAGCTCTCTGATATTTGCCTTGTGGTCTGCCAAGCGTTCATAAAGAATAAAAAGAATACCCACCGCCAGAAAAACAACGAGCTGTAGGAGATTATTCTCAAAAAAATAGCCCTTGATTATTTTATAAAGAACCAAACCAACCACTGCGGTGGGGATAAAAGAGATCAACACCCTCGTCATCAGTTTCCTGTCTGAAATTAACGTTTTTAAATAGAGAAAAAACACCGCCGCTATTGCTCCAGACTGGATAAATATTTCAAATGTTTTCAGATATTCGGTCTGGGGAATTGCTAAAATCTTCCCCGTCCAGATCAGATGAAAGGTCGACGAGATCGGCAGGTATTCGGTCCCGCCTTCAACTACTCCCAATATCAACGCTTGCCAAACATTCATCTTCATCATATTATCATTCCAACATTTCACACCACGCTCTCTGAAAAATTTAGCCATGACAAAATCCCGTTTCTTCAAAAATTAATTACTGGTTCTGTTGATTCGAGCTGGAAAAAACTTCCGCGAATTACCAGAAAAGATTCTGGTATGCCCGGCTACGCGACTGATTCTTATCCACTTTTTTTTCTCGAGAAAATCGTGCGCTTGGAACAGTGGAGTATCTGGATGTATTTCCCGCGGTGGACTTTTATGTGAAACTATCCGTTTACGAAAAATAAACCACACTGACTGGAAAACCAGGGCGCTCTTTTGATCAAAAGTCTTTTGTGATGGCGCCAGTTGTTTTGTCGACTTCGTACCAGTTGAAGGTAGCAGTGTGGTTATCAACAACCTCAAAGACGTGAATGATATAGGTATTTGTCTCGCGATCTTCGTGGTCGAGGACGACCCGTCCTGACGGGACAGCGCGAAGATATTCAGAAACTTCGGGTAGGGCATAAACTTTGGCGATGGCAGTGTCTCTGGCGTTTTTGCTCCAGAAAGAGAGGCCAAAAATGAAAGCTACAGAAAGACCAAGAACTAGGGAGAAAAAAAGTCTACCGCGGCGAGAAAGGGGTTTGAGCTTAAGAAATTTTTCTTTATTAATTAGGAGCAGGCCGATGAGATTGCCGATGAGAACGATAAAGGCAATGGCGATGCCGGCCAAATTGCTGGGATCACTAATCGATTTTTGATCCAACCTGATCATAATGGCCCAAAAGACGAAGGTGTTGATAAAGTTGAGAAGGACGACTGGGATTTGGGCCTGAGTTTTGCGGGTGAGGAGGAGGATCTGAATAAGGGAAATGAAAAGAAACAGCGAGAGTGGTCTCCAGTTTAGTAAGCTGAGGATGATTTGGGCCACAAGGACGAGGAGAAAAATATTCTTGAGTCGAGACTTGGTTTTTTTGTCTTGCTTTTGGGCGAGGATAATGACAAAGGGTGAGATTGTTATGGTGGCGATGAGGATGAGAATATAGGTGGTCACTTTGGGTTGAAGGAAATGGTATTGAAACTCTTTTCAATTGAGCTGACAAATTCTGGCCAAGCCCACTCGTGGGCATAGGCGGCGATATCGATAAAGTAGCCGTTTTTGACGGTGATGATGTCGGTATGGTGGATGAGGAGAGCGGGTTCACCGGTCTTGTATTCGAGAAGGTGGGCGGGGTAGCCCTTGATAGTGATTGATTTGTCGGTAATGAATTTGTGATCGACGGCAAACGCACCAATATCTTTTTTGGCTCTGGCGACCTCGCCGGGCAGATCGAGTTTGGTGGGGGCGACTCCAGCAGAGATGACGGCACGGTAGGTGATTCCCTTATTATCTTTATTTGGGGAAAATGAAAGGAGTCGTTCCTTATCTTTGACACCAAGGTCGCGATACCAACCGTCGGGGAGTTTGAGGGAGAATGAAGGTTCTTTTTTGTTGATGACGTCTTCGTAGACAAACAAACTGGAGTATATTTTCGGACTGGTGGATTCCTTGGGTTTGTTTAATTTCGGGAGGAAGATAACAGCGACTAGAATGGCGGTGGCGACGAGCAAGGGGAGAAGGAGGCGAGGGAAGGGTTTGGTCATTTGAATTTGAAAGAGGCGAGAGAGGACCTGATTTCACCACCGCGTTTGTCCCAAGCCGAGTCAAGAGCGATACCGCTGACGAGGAAGCTAACTCCATCTTTGAAAAAAAAGTAATCTAGTTCGTGTTTGATCCGGCCGTCCTTGCTACTTTTGTATTTGGTTTCAAGGGAACGACCAGTGAAATTAATGAGTTGATAGTCCTTGAGTCTGCTCCCGCTCGCCTTCACCTCGGAGGTGAAAGCTTCGAGATTTTTGTAGCTGTTGGTGGCGCGGATAGTGATGACTGCCCGGACAGAATACATTTGTTTCTCATCAACCTGCTCAATATCTTCTTCGGGTGCACCGAAGGCGGCAATTTCATTTGAAGTAGTGCGATTCAACCAGCCGGGTGGTGCGAGAAAACTGAAAGACGGTTTTGATTCGTAGATAAAGGGACCAATTTGGGGGTTACCTTCGGCTTTGGTTGTGTCTGGCGAAGCCAGATCAGGCTTCGCCTGAGGGGTGGCTCGGGAGGTGGCGAGGAATCTTGCGCCAAAGTAGAGACCGACAACAACTAGGAGAACGATAAAAATCCATTTCACTCTTACTAAACAGTAATTGATGGGGATAAAGTTGTCAAACTTGACAGCAATAGACTTTTTATGGTGAGATGGAAGGACAGACATGATTAAGAGAATATTAAGGGCGGGTCTTGGGGTAATCTTTTTCTTTGTTTTTTTGAGCTTTCTTTTGGTGAATGCATTGAAGTTTAGGGTTCTTTCGCCGACTTTTTGGAAGACGGCTTTGGATAAAGGTGGAGTCTATCAACAATTGCAAAATCAGATCGCGGTGTCGTTGTCACAGTCACGGGAGTCGGTGAGGAAGCAAGGGGGGGCGGCGGGGATGCCGAAAGAAATGCTGAGATTGTTATATCTGGATAAGGAACTGACGGCGGATCGTTTCCGGGAATTGATTGAGACCAATCTCGATCGGTTGTTGGGCTATGTGAACGGAAAAAGTAAGGAGTTGGTCCTGTATTTGCCGGTCAAAGAATGGGATTTGCCAGTGGCGGCTTTGGGCCAGCCGGCTCTTTCCAAATTGACGGCTCAGACTCCGGTGGAGGACGTCTTGCCCTTGTTGGGGATGAAACCTGAGCAGATAAAGGCAACGATTGAGGGATTGGGACAGGTTAGGAGTGTCTTGGGATATCTGACGCTGATTTCGGTTGGATTGTTGTTGTTGACTCTTGGTATTGGCGCGGGACATTATTTCTTGGGTGTGGGACTGGTCGATCGAATTAGCGGAACGGCCTGGCTTCTATTGATTTCTGGATTTGTGGCGAAACTGATTGGGGTGGGCGCGGGTAATATTTTTGAGATGATCGCCGCCAACTCCAAGCCGCCGATGGCACTGTGGATGGCGGAATTGGGGAGAAGTCTGGTGGGCCAGTTCTTTAATTTGGGAGCGACCTTGGGTCTGGTAGCGGGAATTGCCGGCTTGGGCGTGGTGGTGGTGGTGACTTATCTGTCCAAAAAAGGAAAGATCAAAGAAGAGAAGGAGCGATTGGGCTTCATAAAAAGGACTCTTGCCTTTGTTTTGGGAGCGACATTAGGCCTTGTGGTTTTGGGAACGGTATTTGCGGGGTTGATAGTTGCCTTTGGTGGAAAGGTTGACCTTTCGGTCGGAGGTGGATCTATAAAGCTTGGTTCACAAACGGAGGTGGAGGGTAGAACCGTCCAAACGATAAAAGAGGAAACACAGAGATTGTCAAATGACGTTTATAAAAGTGAAAAAGGATGGGAAATTAATTTTCCGGCCGGGTGGGAGGCGGTAAAGACTGAGAAATCAGAGGGGGTAATCAAAAAACCGGTGAGCGGTCCGACCGACTGGGCCATGATTGAAGTGAGTTCGCTGGTGCAAGGAAAAGTGGCAGACACGGGAAACTATTTGAAATTATTTAAAGAATCTCTGGCTGCTGGGAAATCGGGGTTAGAAAACCCGGTCTTGGTGGAAGATCCGTATGAAGAGAAACAAGAAGAGACTGGGTTGACGAGGTTTGTATTCATTATTGATTTTGATGGGGTCATCGCCAAGAGAAACATGCGACAGCGATTTTATATGATTGAGTATCGGACCCAGAGCGGAATTGGTTTTGTGATAAAGGCAAGAGTACCGGTGGAGTCGTGGGTGAAGTATGAGAAAATAATCAAAGAATCGGTGGACACATTTCAAGTGGTAAGTAGATAGAGGGGGTGAAAAATATGGACGATTTACAAAAACAGAAGGCGCAAATAGATTATGAGGCAGAAAAAGCCAAGGAAGAAGTTGATAGAGTGGCAGCTGTGGATAGACAGCTTTTGGCAGACCAAGAGATCAAGAGAGTGTGGGACGAAGCAAAAGAAAGAGTAAGACAGATTCAACGCGACGCACAAAAATAAATTCTAACTCCCTTCACCGGTATTGTCTTTGTTAACCATGATTCGTGTAACAAGATGGAGGGGAGTCTTGCTTTTTAGTATATAGATGAATGGTAGGCCTTTTATTGTGATAGTATTTTTTCATGACAGATAGACTCACTGAGGAATTACCTTTAGTGGAAAGGGTTGGAGAAGAAGTTATTGGTACTAGCAGGACTACAGAGGTTCGGAGATTGGGAGATAGATACGTGTTGAAGGAGTTACAAAAAGTAGGTTTCCTGAAAAAGAAACCCTTGGAGACAGATGATCAGTATGGGAGAAGGCGGTTGGAACGAAGTGTAGAAATTATAAAAGAGGAAAAGAGATTGGCCGATATAGCTAAAGACTTTATTCCCAGTGAGGTATTAACATATCCAGAATCATATTTTGTAGCTAAGGGAAATGATGGTTTTCCTACCCCATTTAAGGTTCAGGAACTATCGAAGGGAAAAACACTCAGGGAATTAGGGACTAAAATTATGGAAAAAGAAGTTAAAAACGCCATGGATCTTCTGGTTCATGCGAGTGTTATTTGTTTTTTAAAAACAGGGAAGGTTTTTGATATTGTGGGTTGTGTGTCTGGTGACAGAGATATTCCATTGGAGGAGGTTGTTCGCCATTTACATCCTATGAAGTATTCTACAAATGTGTTGGTAACCGAGGAATTAAGATTGGCATTTATTGACGCCCGAGTTGGTGGTGGAAATCTTTTAGTTCAGCTAGTTTCATTGATGACTTTAGTTGGATACTATTGGAATGGAGTGATTAGAGAAACTGAAAAAATAGAGATTCGAAAATCGACTCGGGTGGGGATATAAATTTGGTATAGTGTTCTTAGGGTGAAAAATTATGTCAAGAAAAGTAATAAAAACGACCAAAGGACCTATTGAAGTAAAACCCCAAGATAAATCCGTTTGGATCTGTGCGTGCGGTCTTTCAAAAAATCAACCTTTTTGCGACGGCTCTCACAAAAAAACTCTAGATGAACTAGGAGACAATGTTTATGAATATGACGATCAAGGTGGGCGAAGGGAAGTAAAATAGATTTATTCCTCAAGGAGGATGAGGTCGTCTAAATTGTCTCCAAAAATTTTGTCGTAGGGTGTTTTATCTACACATTTATATTCAGCGGTTCGGTTTCTCGATCTAGCGATAAACATTTTCCATTTTTTGACAAAATCTAGCTCGATGGAATTGGGAGTAAATCCATCAAGTGAGATTCGGAAGGGGATATCGTCGCCGTGGTCTCTTTGAACGTCGAGAATAGTCGGAAATCCAAATCTCCAGGCAAATTCTCGGTCAATTTGTTTGACAATTTTACGCGATTTCCATCTGACGACATCAATTGGGAAACGAACCTCACTATCGAAATCAAAAAATGGATTTTCCAGATGAGCCCTTTCCAGAACTTGAAAGATATCAGCCTCTTCTTCCCGTACCTGCCCCATTTGTTGGAGTAGGTAATACATTTTTTGTAAGCGCTTGGGAAGTTTCTCATTTCCGGACCACCTCTTGGCCAGAAATAAAATATAGACACCCATGTCAAAACTGGAGTTCAGGGGAAGGTAATCGAAGGAGAGGGCCTTGCCTTCGGTGACTGCCTTGACGAGACGCATGAGACCGCGTTGTTTGGCCAGACCGATGCCGTGAATGGTCATCCGATCAATTCCATAGATGGCTTTGTTGGCGACATATTCACCGACGATGTTGACGTGACCGGTGATGGCAGACATGAGGGCGGGTTGGGAATAGTAAAGTCCTTCGGCGCCGAGACAGACTTGGTTTTGTTGAGTGTCTCTGCCATGACAGTACCGTTCAAAATTGAGATCGTCTTCACCCATGTGTTCGATTCCGTCCGGATCAACCCCGATGGCAATGGCGGCATTCATTTCGCCGTCGTTCCCGGCAATGACGACGTCAAAATCGTGCCAAGGAAATTCGTTTTGTTGCATCGACAAAGGAGCGTTGGCGACAATTTCTAGAATCGTCCGAGCCGGTCCGCCTTTGTGCCAAATTTTATGATCGATTGGTAGTGGAATTTCTTGCCAAATGTCGTTCGTTGGATGTTTGACCCGTAAAATCACGCAAGCAACACCGTTTATTTTCCTCTCTTCAGTTCTGAGCCGATCCGGTTTTGATCTTAATAATTCGGCAAAGGGAAGAAAGTGGGTCTTTGGGGGCAAGTTTTCTTTTTCGAACCAGGAGGCCATCTCCATTGATAAGTCCATAATCATTCGTTCTGCTTCCCTGACTATTTTTTCCTCTGATATATCAGAGAGACTTGTGGCTCGCCGCAACATATCCAGCGATTGACCGATATACTCGTTGAAGTACTCCCTAACTTCAAGATCTGGTTCAGATTCTAAATGTTGGCGAAAACCGATAAGCATTTTGACGGTCCTGTGCCACCAGGTATTGGGATTTTTCTCAATTATCAGGGGAAATTCGGCGATTTCATGCCTGATCCTTAGTCTGGTTGGTTGAACTTCGTTAGCCAGTATCATATTGAAATTATACGGGAATTCGATATTGGCTTCTGGAAATGGTAAAATAGGGGGAGTTAAAGGAGATAGAGAAAATATTATTCAAAAAATCTATCGAAAAAAATATGAATGGAGCAACGACAGGTACGATTAAAACAAAGACTGAAAAAGGATTTGGATTTATTTCCCGCGAGGGAGTAGAGAAGGATCTTTTCTTTCACTCAAACGATTTGGTTGGAGTAACTTTTGACGAACTCCAAGTTGGAGCGTCCGTTACTTTTGAAATCGAGAGTGGTGAAAAAGGTCTGAGCGCTAAGAAAGTAGAACTGGTCAAATAAGATTGGCCTTTTGTAAATCTGAAGAAAAGTCCCGCTTCACGCGGGGCTTTTTTGAAATTGTTTCAGATGGTTTATTATTAGGGGTGATGAAGAAAGTTGGGCTGGTTATTTTCGTATTGGTGCTGGTTTTTGTTGCTGGTTTTGGGATACGCGAGATGAAGAGATTCGAAACTGGAAGTAAAAACGAAGTCGTGGTGTCTGATAAATATGTGGCCTTTGTTTTGGAGACATATGATCAGATCAAAGAAAATTATTGGGAAAAAATCTCTGACGACGAACTTTCTGGTATTTATTTGTTGGCAGTTGATAAGCTGAGTGGGGGGGCCCACACCCTAAAAAGCCATGATAAAAAAGGGGTTGAAATTTTAGTAGTGGCGGTTTTGAAGGATATTAAAGATGACAGAAAGAAGGAGTTTAGCGCGTCTTTGGTGGATACGGTGTTGGTAAATCTGAAACCATTCGGTCGATCAAGGTTGTATTCCCAAAAGGAAGCCAAGGATTTGAGCAACACGGTTAGTAATATTGACCCGGCTAGCGATTTGTTTAAGACTCTGGGGGTTGATAAAAATGCCAATGATAAAGAAATATCTCGAGCATTTAGTGAGAAATCGAAAGAGGCGACGACCCCGGCCCAAAAAGCGGCGGTGAAAAGGGCTTACGGAGCGCTGGGGGATAATGAATCAAGAAAACTATACGCGGTTTCCGGAGTCGAGCCGACCATTGAGTATAAGCTGATGAGCCCTAGTATTTTTTATGTTCATTTGACGAAGTTTTCACCAACGACGATGGAGGAATTTGCCAGAGTGACGGAGAAGGTCGATGTGGGGGACTTGTTGGATACATTGATTTTTGATTTGAGAGGGAACATTGGTGGGGCGATTGACGGACTGCCGTATTTCTTGGGTCCTTTTATTGGGCCGGATACATATGGATATCAGTTTTACCACCAAGGAGAAAAAGAAGATTTCAAGACTATAACTGGCTGGATGAAAAGTTTGCTTAGATATAATAAAGTGATTGTCCTAATTGACGGAAATACTCAGTCGACAGCCGAGGTAATGGCTAGCTCACTCAAAAAATACAACGTCGGGGTAATTCTAGGGACGACGTCAAAGGGGTGGGGAACAGTGGAGAAGGTATTTCCGATAAAAAATCAAATTGCAGATGGTGAAACACTTTCTCTATTTTTGGTTCATAGGGTGACCTTGAGGGAGGATGGCCAACCGATAGAAGGTCGGGGGGTTGATCCGCAGATTAATATTAAAGATCAAAACTGGAAAGTGGAATTGCTGAAAAAATATAATTTTCCGGGAATTGTGAAAGCGATTGAAGAGATCAAGTGAGAATAAAAGGGGTAGATAGACGAGTTAGCCAACCGAGCCCTCCATTTGGAGTTGGACTAAGCGGTTTAGCTCGATGGCGTATTCCATGGGGAGCTCTTTGACTAATGGCTCGATAAAACCGGCGACAACGAGGCTTTCGGCCAGTTCTTTGGGAACTCCTCGGCTCATGAGATAAAAGAGCTGTTCTTCGCCAACTTTGGAAACAGAAGCTTCATGGCCGATAGTGACATTATTTTCATCGATTTCAATGACAGGGTAAGTGTCGGATCGGGATTGATCGTCGATAAGGAGGGCGTCGCAAACTACGTTGGAGCGGCTACCTTCGGCACCTTTGTAGACTTTTACCAATCCGCGATAGGAGACGCGACCGCCACCCATGCTAATCGATTTTGAGGTAATTTTTGAGGTGGTATTCGGAGCTCCGTGGACTACTTTTCCACCAGCGTCGAGCTGTTGACCGGTGCCAGCGAAGGCTATAGAGAGAATCTCGCCGTGGGCTCCCGGCTCCATGAGGTAGACCGAAGGATATTTCATGGTGATTTTCGAGCCGAGATTGGCGTCAACCCATTCCATTGTGGCGTTTTTGTAGGCTGCGGCGCGTTTGGTAACGAGGTTGTAGACATTAGTAGACCAGTTTTGAATGGTGGTGTAACGACAACGGCCGCCTTCCTTGACCACGATTTCGACAACGGCGCCATGAAGTGAGTCGGAACTATAGGTGGGGGCAGTGCAACCTTCGACGTAATGGACGGAAGCATCGTGATCGACGATGATCAGGGTTCTTTCGAACTGGCCGACGTTTTGGGCATTGATACGGAAATAAGATTGGAGGGGCATTTCGACATGGACCCCCGGGGGTACATAGACAAAAGAACCCCCCGACCAAACGGCTGTATTTAGGGCGGCAAATTTGTTGTCGGTTGAGGGGATGAGGGAACCAAAATATTCTCTGACCAACTCAGGATATTGGCGTAGACCATCGTCCATAGACAGGAAAATGACCCCTTTTTCGGCCAGATCTTTTCTGATCGAGTGATAAACCATTTCCGATTCGTATTGGGCTCCGACACCGGCGAGAAATTTCTGTTCGGCTTCGGGGATGCCAAGTTTGTCGAAGGTGTTTTTTACTTCTGGAGAGACTTCGTCCCAAGAGCCGACGCTGTCTTTCTCCGGTTTGATGTAATAATAAATATTGTCAAAATCGATACCAGAGAGATCGGCTCCCCAGGTGGGCATTGGTTTGTTATTAAAGATTTCGAGGGCTCTCAGACGAAGATCGGCCATCCAAGTCGGCTCTCCTTTCATTCTTGAAATCTCAGCGACGACTTTTTGATTTAATCCTTTGTGGCCTTTGAAGGAATAGTTCTCTATTTCATGGAAGCCGTACTGAGACGCGTAGTCATCTTTGCTATGGTTAACTTCTACTAAATTAGTCATAATTTAATCATATACTAAATACGTTCTGCGAACAGGTAGCGCGTGTGCTAAATTTTTTGTGGTGTTTAATTACAAACCATTAGTTATTTGTTTGGTTATTCCTGTTGTCATAGGCTTGGCTCTGGCTTTCTTTACCCCATTGATGGAGGCTCGGGCCTCGTCTCCAGATGATTACAGTGGAATATATCAGTGGATCAGCTCACCTGTAGGACAAGCCCAAATTAAAAGAGGTCAGGACCTTCTAGCTGGATACAAAACAGCCGGAGCAGATTTTGTGAATTTTCATTCCCAATCAAGTAACGAGTTTTATGTAAAAAGCAGTTGATTTGAATTTGCCTTATGCCGTCTGGTTTAGTAGTGATACCAATGGGGCCGACGGGGCAATGGCTTTGACAGATTTGAATGGTACCCTGCGTGATAATGGAAAAGCTTACCAACAATTTATAATAAATAATTTTTCAACCAACTAGTAAGACGGGCTGGGGTGTATAGTGGGTAGGTGTTGACTTTGATTTTGCTTTTGGTGGTTGGTTCGGTTTTGGTATATATATCAAAATTTAATTTTATGCTGGTTTCGGTGAACTTAGGCCAGTATATTCTTTCGGATATTCCGCTATTTTACGTAATTACCGGCTCATTAGTGGCCGGTTTGGCGTTGTCCTATGTGGTTTACTTTGTTCATGGAATTTCAACATCCTTGATGCTTCGGGGGAAAAATAAGGAAATTAAAAAGGATAAGGACGAAGTACTTGAGTTAACTCGTCGCGTGCACCGGCTGGAGCTGGAAAATGAAAAACTCAAACACAGTCCTAGCCTCGAACCTGAAGACCCTAACGCTTTGTGAAAACATTACTGACAAAACTTTGGAAGGCGTTGCATCTGCCTAAGGGTTTACAACTTCTGATAATGCGGTTTTTCCAGGATCAATTTCTGGTTGGGGTCACGGGGATCATTTTTAATGATAAGAATGAAATTCTTCTTTTCAAACATGTTTATCGATCACACGCGTGGAGTTTGCCGGGGGGGTATATGAAGGCAGGGGAACACCCACGGGAGACTTTGGAAAGGGAGGTCAAAGAGGAGTCTGGTCTGATAATAAGCATGGATGAATCGCTAAAAACTCGAACCGATCGACTGACAGCGCGCCTAGATATGTGCTATATCGGGGTCTTGATTGGGGGCGACTTTAAACAAACTCACGAAGTATCGGAGTATGGTTTTTTTACCCAAGACAAGCTTCCTCTACTTCGGAAAAATCAGTTGTTTCTGATTGATGAAGCCTTGAAGCAAAAGAATTAAAATAGACCATCCTTTAATTCTGCTAGGGGGAATTCCACTTCAAACGTGGTTTTGTCTCCGACGTTTACGTAGAGCGAAAGAGTATCTGGTGTGTCTTTTTTGATCAGGCCACCGCAACAATAGACAACGCGGCGAAGATTTGGGTGAAGCTCGCTGACTAAGGGATCGCCCTTGGTTGTTGTAAAATCGTCAGGGGAAAGAATTGGTTCTGGGGCGACGACAATTGAGAAGACGTTGTCTTTGCGGGTGAGTTTAGCGCGACCAAGACGGTAGACATACTTATCTTTACCATCGATATTTTCAATAGAAATGCCGTGAATAATAAACAGGGCTTCGTTTTGATTAAACCAGATTGGCGGCATAGTGGTTCCAATTTTCCACTGGGCCCAAGATAAGTCGGTAGGAAAGACGATATCACCGATCTTTTCTGGTACCTGACGGTGGAGAGAAAAGACTAGGATTTTGTGGTGATACTCCGGTGTATCTGGCCGGAAAAGATAAGTGGTGCTATCGATTGGGGTGAGGTTTTTGCCAGGACCGAAAGAGCCAATGAAAAGAAATGGAGGCAACTCCTGTTGCCAGGAGCCGGGAGAGTCAATTTTTATAATAGCCGGAAAGGCAACGGGACCCCCTCTTTTGTTTCGCAAAACAGCAGTTAGGCCAATGATAAGATTCCCGTCCTTGAGTTCAAGGGCACGGGGGTCCTCCAAATTGATTCCATCATAAATAGGCTTCCAGATAGTCCGTTCGTAAACGATGTCACCATTGTGGTTTACCTCAAAAAGTTTGAGAGTTCCCGTGTCTGGCTCACCTTCTACTCCCGCCTCAGTTACTTCCCGTCCAATAAAGCAGATAGAATCGCTGTCGGATTTTTGCCAGGCCGCCAAATTGTACCGGGCGAAGGCTAGGTCAGGAAAGATATTTCGTAACCGTTCGGCTTTCATAAAAGTCAAGCTCGTTTATGGCGAGTCTTGACAGAAGATAAGAAGTAAGTGATTCTGCTCCCTGATTTAAATTAACTCGATCAGGGTGTAGTCCATCATAACAGCTTCCAGTCTCATAGTCATAGAGAGATCGGTGTAGACTGTTGTTCCCCAGAAACCAACTAAAGCATTTATTGGCTAAGTTCTTGTAACTCTCAATACCTGTTATTTTGTAGGCCGTTGTCAGAGCCAGAATCATTGAGGCGGGATCTTCCGGCTGTTGGTCAAAGTAGCTTCTTTCTTCGTTTTGCTTATACCAGTGGGAGTGGCCAATCGGCAGGTACATGTTGGTGGAAAATGTTTTGTCTATGAGAAATTGGAGAGACGATGACCCTTTGTGAATATATTCCTTGTTTTTGAGTAGTTCACCAGCAATAAGCAAACTTTCTGACAATAGGGCGTTGTTGTAGCCTAGGTGGGTTTCAAACCATTGCCACGATTCGTCGGAGTTGTTTTTGAGGGCCAGGGTTAGTGAGGCGGCAATCTTCCCGATTAGTTTGAGGATTTTATTGTGATTTTCTGGAAGTATTTCAAGAGCGGCAACAAGGGCTTTGACAATAAAGGCCTTCGATCGTAAGTGAGTGAGAGAGTTGGCGTGGGGGAGCGCTTGAAAAAACAACTTCAGAGCTTTATGTCTGGTACTTGTGGAAAGAAGAGAGTTTTTCATTACTTCGGCCAACGCCCACAGAGCGCGAGCGTAGGCATCGGATAGATCCTCCTGACTGTTTTGGGAGGTGGGGCTTTTATCAAGATAGCCAATGTAGTTTGCGAAAGTTCCGTCTGGCCGTTGACACGTTTCGATAAAATTAAGATAGGTGGAAATAAGAAGAGAGAGACCCTTTGGTTTGCGTTGGTGTCGAGTCAGCTGATTGCAAACGATAAGGGCCCGCGCATTATCATCAAGAGTATAACCAGCACTTTTGTCGGGAGTTTCCAATATAGCAAACTGGAAGAGTCCGAAGTCATCAGTCATTTTTTTGAGATGATGAAGATTAATGGGTGGAAGCACAATCTGGGCGAGTAAGTTGGAATATTCTTTCGCCACACTATTCCACAACATTGATCTGGTGGTGTCATAAGCCTGCCGGTGCATTTGCTTTAGTTTGTTTTTGTCGCCCAACAAGTCAAGTATGGCCCTAGTGAAAGCCGGAGAATTCTTGATGGGAACAAGTCTGCCAATATCCGGGGTGATAATCTCGAGTGCCTGGGCGAATTGAGTGCTGACTACGGCACGGCCGGTCCCGAGAGCGTAGGAGAGTGTACCACTGACAGCTTGATTGGGATTTATCGAGGATGAGATATAGATATCGGTGGCCTTTAGGAATTCGATCAGATCAGTCAGATCCAGATATTGATCATAAAATTTGACGTGTTTGTTTAGGCCAAGATCGGTAACGAGCTTTCCTAGTTCTAGCCTGTACGTTTCTCCTTCTTTCCGGCGAACACTGGGGTGGGTCTCCCCAATAATTAGGTAGCGGATCGAGGGGTATTTTTTTATAACCTTGGGTAATGCCCGAATGACATACTCAATTCCTTTTTCCCGACCCAATAGACCAAAAGTTGATAAGACAATTGAGTTCTTTAGTTTTAGCTTTTTCTTGGCATTTCCACTGGTAGAAAATTCGGTTGGGTGAATTCCGTGAGGAATGACGTAGACCTTGCCTTCTGAAGATGGGTAAATATTTTTCAGTATTCCCCGAGAATTTTGAGTGAGAACAACGATAATATTGGCGCGGTTGATGATTTTACCGGTAACGTCTTGCATTTTCGGACTAGGATTTGGTAAAACAGCATGAAGGGTGACCAGTATGGGTTTTCTGCAGTTTTCAATAAAAGAGAGAATGTTTTCGCCCTCCTCACCACCACAAATACCGTATTCGTGTTGAAGTATCACTCCGGCGATGAGGGCGTCGTTGTTGATTTTTTTGGCAAAATTGGCGTATTCCCTTTTGTTGTCTTGATTAATTTCCCAAGCTACTTCAGAGGGATAGACGTAGTGGTCAAGCGGTGAGAGATTCATGGCTGCGACTTTACAGGAGATATGTGGTCCCAAAAATTGGCGACTTGAGCGCAACAAATCTTGATTGAACGTGGCGATACCACACTCTCGAGGAGGATAGGTACCCATGAAGACGACAATCGGTTTTTTTGACATAAACAGTGCCCTAAAAATACTTGACAAGTCCTACAACTAGTTGTAGTATATCACCTATGGCAACTATAAATAAGCAACGAGTAACCATTTTTGTTAATCCGGCACTGGCAAAGCATGCTAGGGCTCAGGCAGTGGTTGAGGAAACGACTCTAACGGATCTTATCGAAAGAGCTTTGATTAAATATTTACCCAAGGAAACAATAATTAAAAAGATTGATATTAGTAAGGAATAGAGAATAAATATGACAGAGATGGTAAAGGAAACGATAGTTACTCCCACAAAAGTTGAAGCAACCAATTCGCAGACGATGGAGTATTTGATATATTTTATCTTTGGAGCTTTGGAGATATTTTTGGCTTTCCGTCTGGTGCTTAAGTTGATGGGGGCGAGCACCTCAAGCGGATTTGTACGCTTTATCTATGGCTTGACCGGAATTTTTATCATGCCATTTGAGGGAATATTCAGACGAGGGTTTGCTCGGGGGGTTGAGACAACTTCTGTACTTGAGCCGGCAGCACTGGTGGCTTTGATTGTGTACGTCATTTTGGCTTGGGGAATTGTCAAGCTAGTGCGAATCTCCTCGGGTGAACAGCAACCGAATGATTAGTAATTATTAACAAAGAAAAATATGACAACGATTGTAAACACTCCACCGTCTTCCAATAATTCAGATGGGCCGATGGGGATGATTATTGGATTGGTCGTTCTGATGGTTCTGGGATATTTTGGGTTTGTATATGGTCTTCCGGCTTTGCGAAATATGCAGTTGGGAGCACCGCAGATAAATATCCCGGGAAAAATAGACGTGAATATTAATCAACCAAAATAAATTAATGAGTATATTTTATTGGATTGTGTTTGGGTTAATTGCCGGAAGTATTGCCGAGTTTTTGGCACCAAGTTCTCAGGGGGGAATTGTGGGCTCAATTATATTAGGAATTGTTGGTGCGGTCGTGGGAGGATATCTCGGACAAAGGTTTATGGGAGTTGGGGTCTCCGGATTTAACTTACCGTCGATCATAGTAGCAGTGGTTGGCTCACTAATAGTGCTTTTTATTGGTAGACTATTTTAAGTTTTTCGGGAGTTGACAGAGGGGGTGGTATTGCCTAGACTGGATGTTTAGGAATGAAAAATCGTTTGCGAAGACAAAAGTTAAAAAAGGAGAGGAAAAAGACTGAGAGGTCTTTTTTTTTGGCAATTTTTCCAAGAAAGGAGGTGAAAATAGATGAAAGAAATGATTTTTGAAAAGTCAGGTTTGATAAAAGAAGAAAATAATATAGCAGAGATTGAACTTTGGGGGCATGATGGGGGAGAGTTTTTCTTGGTTGAGGTCGAGGAGCCGTTGAAAAAGGCGGAAGGATCGGAGAAACTAACTGAAGATGACAGAGATTCACCTAGGCAACTACAACGAGATGTTGCGGTATGAGCGGGATATGGATCTGTTGCGGGCGTTGGCATTGTGGATCACTAGCTTCGATGGGGCGAGACCGATACCGTCTTTGTCGGATCCAAGGGAGTATGTTTTCGGCTTGATCAAAATGTATTCGGAAAAGTTTGCGGTGGATATTAAGGACGAAGGAAGGATACTACCGGAAACAATTAGCCTGTTTCATAGCGCTCTAGCCACGGTTTGTTTGATTTTGGGGATTTCTGGGGAGGACATTTTGTTGGCTGGTGAGAAACAACGTTATGCGAATAGCGGGTTTTGGGAGATGCGCCGAGTCATCGGACAGTTTCGCGATATGGCGAAGGAGGTGGTCAGAAACGATGTCTCACTGATAATTACCGCTGGAATTTCCGGGTGTGTGATTGGAGAATATCTAGGGCTGTTCGTTCGCGAACTTGGCCGAACGATACCAGTTGACCACATGATTTTTTCCCGGATTGGCACTGATCCAGACAAGGGTTTCCTGAGAGAGAATTTTTCAATTGCCAGCGACCGGGTGTTGATAGTGGATGACGCGGTGATGGAGGCGGTCACTTTGGCGGTAATGGTCGAGAAAATAAGAGCGATTTGTCCGTCGGCGGAGTTATCGCTGTTGGCGGTCGATATCGATCCGGAGATAATGTCTTCTGGGTATCTGGCCCAGTTCTCTCATTTGTATTTGTTTGAGGAGTGAACCCTTATATGATGTTTCTTTTTGTTATTGATATCAGCTTTTTAGAAGGAATAGTAATCCGAATATGATTGGTTGGTGAGCGAGATATATCAGAAGGGAGTGGCGTCCGAGAAATGAGAGTGGTTTTGTGACAGGAGGAGGTATAGTGGGAATTACCGTCGAGCGGAACTTTTGGTAGTAAGGGGCGAGGGAATAACCAAGCAGAATAAAGCCGAACCAAGGGAGTATCGGGTAGAAATCAAAGGTGGGATAGTCGGCCAGATCGAGTCCGTTGGCAAAGCCGATTAGAAGAAACACGATAGAAATTAGGGCAGGGATAACGCGGTTGTGAGTGAGGATGAAGGGAAGTAGTAAAAGAAGGGAAAAAGAAATAAGGTGAAGAACGCCAAATCGGACCGTGAGGGCCGGCGAGACAAAGTAGGTAACAAGAGTAACCGCCGAAGCCGCGAGGAAGATTTTTGTGGCTCGGAAAATAATATGTCGAGAAAAGAAGAGTTGATTCTTTCGGTGTCTATCGTAGGAGAATGAAAAAGAGAAGCCAACCAAGAGAAGAAAGATGATGGCGGTGGTTCTGGCCAGGTGGGTGAACAGAACGGAGGTGGGGCCCAGATCGAAATAAAAGTGATAAGCGACCATTCCAATGACGGCGAGGCCGCGGAGGACGTCGACCTCCCAATAGTGTAGACTTTTCATTGTCATGAAATTATAGTTGATGTATGGAAATAACCTCTCTGGCTTTTGTCGACGGCGGAGTAATTCCCCAAGAATTTACCTGTGACGGGAAAAATGTGAGCCCTCCACTTTCTATTGCAGGGGTGCCGGAGGAGGCCAAAAGTTTGGTTTTGATTATGGATGACATCGATGCACCGGCAGGGGTATTCACTCATTGGCTGGTCTATGACTTGTATCCGGGAATAACCAGACTGGGGCCGGGCTGTTCACCAGAGGGAATTTTGGGTACGAATACTTTTGGGAAAGAAGATTATAGCGGTCCAAGTCCTAATGCGGGGAGACATCGGTATTATTTTCGAGTGTATGCTCTTGATTCTCTATTGAAGTTACCTTTGGGGACAGATCGGGGAAAGCTGGATGTGGCGATGAAAGGGCACGTCCTGGATTCGGCTGAACTGATGGGAACATATGCAAGACTTGACAAGAATAGTTCAAATAATGAATGATGAAGAGAGAGTTGGTAAGGACGAGGTAAATATTATTGGAAGGGGGTGAGTTTAAGATGGCAGCAAAAAAAATGAAAAAGTCCGATGATCTAATGTCGATGTATTCCTGTTGTATGCAGCCCTATGGAATAGTTCACGTTCTTGGAGGAGTGGGTTTGGGATTTTTGTTGGTGGCTTATTTTTCTATCGGGGGCCTGATGCTTTGGGGATGGGTATTGGTGACTGTGTCTCTGGTGGGTCACTTGATGGGAAAGGCGAAGTGTTGTTAGTTGCCTATGCTTTCGGGGGTAGGTTAAAAGCTATCCCCGGGGGTTTGGGGTAAACTATAACCATGAGATTGAATAAGTTTTTGGCGCTTTCGGGGGTGGCTTCGCGTCGGGGGGCAGATGGGTTGATTGAGTCCGGAAAAGTAACGGTGGACGGAAAAAAAGCTCAACTGGGGATGGTGGTGACGGGGGTGGAAGAAATCCTGGTAGACGGAAAGAAAATTAAGGCGATAAGCGGTCAGATGGTGTATCTGATTGTGAATAAACCAAAAGGGGTGGTGACGACGAGTGAGGACACTCATGGTCGACAGACAGTATTAGATCTGTTGTCACCAATGAGAGAACGGTTATTCCCGGTCGGGAGGCTAGATCAGGATACCACCGGTCTCTTGATTTTAACTAACGACGGAGAGTTGGCCTATCGATTGACTCACCCAAAGTATGGGGTGGATAAAAAATATCAATTACTGGTTTCCGGACGAGTCAAAAAAGACGAATTGGAGAGAATGAGAAATGGAATCAGGTTGGAGGAAGGAATGACTGGAAAAGCGAAGGTACGGGTGGTGGAGGAAAACGACGAAGTGAGTCTCGTCGAGATGATTATTCACGAAGGGAAGAAGCGGCAAATCAGGAGAATGAGCGAGATAGTTGGCTGGAACTTGATTGAATTACGGCGGGTAGCGGTAGGTGGGATTGAGCTTTCAAAACTCAAGGAGGGAGAGAACCGACCTTTGACTGATGACGAGGTTTCCCGCTTGAAAAAAGGAGTGGGTTTGGATTAATTGCCGGGGAGAAAAATTTGGGCAATGAGGGGCTCGCCGATTTTCCCAAGTTCACGAGAGATAAGATATTCTCCGACGGCAAGGAGTTGGACGGCACGAGTGCGGGGATCTGAAAGAATGGGTTGCTCGTCAGTTGGGGTACCGGTATAGGTATTGAGAAATTCGAAGAAGAACCGTCGTTTGGCGGAGTGATCTCGAAGAACTGTGTGGGGCCAGTCGAGGAGGGTGTGGTCGAATCTGGCGCTACCAGTTGGGACATTTAGATAAGTGAGGGAAACTGGCCTAGCCTGATCAAGGAAATAAGCCATTGCTACAAACATTGGTGGGGGTAAAATAGCGGCATCGGTGGTATCGCCAAAGAGTTCTTCACCAAGGATAGGGAGACCGCTCTCCAAACCATAAGCGGCATGGTCACGAGACAGGGCACTAAGGGTGGCATCGAAAATTGTTGCTCCGGCGACGACATCGGGGCTATCAATATTAGATTCGGCAATGGTACCACGGAGGGCGGAGAGGTATAAGTGTTTGGCGTGGGAAAGAAGAGCGTAAAGCCCGGCGTGATTTCTTGAAGGATCTGTCGATAGTTCTTGTTTGGCTAATCCCATAGTGGGCGTGACTATACCAGATGGTTTGGCGGTTGCATAGCAAGGAAAATAAACCTAGAATGTTAGCGATATGCCATCCGGTAATGAATTACATCATCGAAAATTGCGAGGGACGGGTGGGGAAATGACTGTCTATGCAGCGTCTATGTTTGCTGGTAAAACCGGAACCTTAATTCGTGAAATATTGAAATATCAGAGGGCTGAAATACCGACCTTAGTATTTAAACATTCGCTTGATGATCGCTATAGCGGGGTGGATGAGCTGACCTCGCATGATGGTCTTCGTGTTCCCTGCGAGGCTTATGCCGATCCTTATGTAATTTATCGTAGGGTTCAAGAAGAGGACCCGTTGGTGGTAGCAATTGATGAGGCGCAATTTTTTATGGATAAGTCCGCTGATAGATTGGCACAAGTATTGGCCAGATTGGTTGGAGAGGGAAGGGTGGTAATAGTGGCAGGTTTGGAACTGGATTTTCGGGGAAGGGTTTTTGGAGCCATGGGTCAACTGATGGCTCAGGCAGATAAAGTTGAAAAATTAACCGCGGTATGTGCTGTTTGTGGTTCGACTAAGGCAAATCGGACCCAGAGGCTCATTAACGGCAAACCGGCGTCGTACAATGATCCAGTAGTTCTTGTTGGTGCGGCAGAGGCGTATGAAGCGAGGTGTGCGGCGTGTCATGAAGTTCCAGATACTCCATCCTTCGAGGATACCTTGACTAATTTGGTAAAAGTAATTAGGATAATTTAATGGTATATACACTTCCGAAGTTGGATTATTCGTTTGATGCCCTCGAGCCGTCAATTGACGCTCTGACGATGGAGATTCATTACGCCAAGCATCATCAGGCGTATATCGATAACCTAAATAAAGCTTTGGCGGATTTTCCGGATTTGGCCGAGAAAACTTTGGAGGAATTGATAGGTGATTTGGAGAGTGTGTCGGAGAAGATTCGGGCAGCGGTTAGAAATCACGGCGGAGGGCATTACAACCACAGTCTGTTTTGGAAAGTGATGACGGCAGATGAGAAGCTAAGAAGCTACGAATCTAAGAATTTGAGAATAATTGCAGAAATAAATAAGGTTTTTGGGGATATGGCAAAGTTTAAAGAGCAATTTAGCGCGGCGGCGATGGGAAGATTCGGGAGTGGTTGGGCGTGGTTGGTGGTAGACGTCAGCGGCCAGCTGTCAGTTGTTAGTACGGCGAATCAAGATACGCCGCTTTCCGAGGGGAAGAAACCGCTATTGGGTTTGGACGTTTGGGAGCACGCCTACTACTTGAGATATCAGAATCATCGAAAAGACTACGTGGATGCTTGGTGGAGTGTCGTCAACTGGGCGGAGGTAGAAAAGAATTTTGGTTAGAGACCGGGGGTTGTAAAAGAAAATATACCGGCGGGTTTGTCGTTGACAATTAGTTCGTATTGATAGGGAGTGGCGGGTACGAGATTTTCCAAATTGATGACATGGGTGGTCTGGGGACTGACGGCACCGGGGAAGATCTGGACTCCGCCGGAGAGACGCAGTTTGAGATAGCTGGTGCTGGCAATCTTGGTGGTGAAAGAGATGACCACTTGATTTGGACCAATGGGGCTAACCAAAGGATTGCTGGTCAGTTCGCCGGCTTTGGCTCGTGATTCTCGACTAGTTTTCAGCTGGTCGACGGTAAAGGGAATGGCACTAATAGCGGTAAAAATGGCAATGATGGGAAGAAGGACGGAAAAAACGGACTTGATGGGAATACCCCAAAGTTGGTGATACTCCAGTTTCGTTTTTTGAGCGCGTTTGAAGGCGAAGAGTTGATGGAGTGGGAAAAAATTACCATGATTTTCGGGGCAGGCGTAGACGGTGACGTTGTTGGGAACGACGTCGTCGGTGATGCTAGACATCGTTTCTTGGCAAATGGGGCAGGTGATGGTTGGGTTACTAGGGTAAGTATTTTTGGGAGTAATGGAGTCGAGGTTTTGGGCGGTGACCGGTGGGATAAGATTGGCGATGAGGGGGGGGATGAAGTGACCACCGCAGTTGAAACATTCGTAAACCAAGGCATTCTGATTATCAGAGGTGATAATTTCCTTATCAGTAAGAGTCTGGTGGCATTGCGGACAAACCATAGATGTAGTATATAATGCGGCTATTCTCTTATGTTTAATAACACGGCTAACGAAATCAGAGTCTATGTGGGGAACCTGCCTTATACGATGAGGACGGAAGGCCTCTTCAAAATATTTGCCGAGCATGGCAAGGTGGCCGATGCGGTTGTGATGATGGAGCCTACCGATCCCGATCGGAGTAAGGGCTTCGGTTTTGTGACAATGACGAATAAATTGGAGGCGGAAAAAGCGATCAAGGCGATCAATGGCCGGGAGGTTTTGGGACGGGAGATTGTCTGCAATATCGCCAAACCGCGAGAACCGCGCTTCAGATTCTAGTTTTTTTGGTAAGATGGACTTAGGATGAAGCAACTAAAGTTTTTGGGGGCGGCGGGGATGGTAACGGGGTCGTCCTACTGGTTGGAGGATCATGACTCACACGGGATTTTAATTGACTTGGGGATGTTTCAGGGGATCGAGGAACAAAAGGCTTTTAACAGTCAGGCTTTAGCTTTTTCTGCCAAAAATTTGGATGCGATGATTCTGACCCACGCTCATCTGGACCATTGCGGCAGGATGCCTTTATTGGTGGGAGCCGGATTTACCGGACCAATTTTTATGACGGAGGCGACCAGACAGCTACTAGAGCTCTCGTTGTATGATGCCGCCAAAGTGGCCAAAGAAAATGACGAGAGAAGGCAGACCCACGAAGCGTTGTTTGCGGAAGAGGAGGTAGAAAAACTTTTGACTCATTGCCGGATAGTCGCCTATGATCGGCCGTTCACGGTGGGAAGTTTTGAAATAACGATGCGGGACGCGGGGCATATACTGGGGTCGGCGAGCTTAGAAGTGAAATATACAGGAGAGGGGAAAACGGTAAGGGTTGTTTTTAGTGGAGATCTGGGGAATACACCGCAGGATTTGATTCGGCCGACGGAAATGATCAAAGAAGCCGAGGTGGTGGTGATGGAGTCAACTTATGGGGACCGGACCCATTCAAACGAAGATCCTCTGAAAGTAATTCAGGGAGAGATAAATGCGATTGAGGAGAACGGCGGGACACTGCTGATACCCGCTTTTTCACTCGAAAGGACTCAGGAGATATTGCATCGAATCGATCACTTGAAAAAAAGTAAGAAGATAAAAGACGAGACACCTGTCTTTTTGGATAGTCCGATGGCCATCAAGGCGACGATGATCTTCAAGCACTTTGCCGATTTGTACAATCAAGAGCTGGCCGATCACGCCAAGTTGGATGATCCGTTCGATTTTCCGGGACTGGTGTTGGTGGAAAAAGGAGGGGAAAGCGCCAAGATAAAGGAGATTGACCGGCCCAAGGTAATTATCGCCGGCAGCGGGATGATGAGCGGGGGGAGAATAATGCGCCACGCAATTGATTTCCTGCCTCTTCCGACGACTCGCCTACTCCAAGTTGGTTTTCAGGCGCAGGGGACTGTAGGGAGGCAAATTCAAGATGGAGCGAAGAAAGTAAAAATTTATGATGAGGAAGTTGAGGTGGCGGCACAGATTCGGGAAGTGACCTCGATGAGCGCTCACGCGGATCAACCAAGACTGATGAATTGGCTCTCAAAAATAAAGGGGGTCCAAAAGGTATTTTTGACGCATGGGGAGGAACTGCCGAGGTTGGTTTTGGCAGAAAAGATACGAAATGAACTGGGGGTGACGGACGTAGTTTTGCCTGAGATGAATCAAACGGAGGAACTTGGGGTAGAATAGCCGTTATGGTGGAGGTGGTGTTTGATATTGAGACGATGAATTTGTTTGGAGATAACGGGGCGACGCTTCCGGAACACTTGGGGGTGTCGATTGTTTCGGCGTACCGGAGAGAAACCGATTCCTTGGGAAATGAAAAAAGGGGAGAGATGAAAAGTTTTTGGGAGAAATCTGCCAAGAATATCGACGGCGGGGAACTGGGATTTGAAGGATTGTGGCCGTGGTTTGCTTGCGCTGACCGGATCATTGGGTTTAACTCTTTGGGTTTTGATGTTCCAGCGCTAGCTCCAGTTTTTGCACCGAATAATCTTTTTGGACTACCTCACCTGGATATCTTGGACAAAATTAGAAACGTCCTCGGTCACAGGTTAAGTTTGGACGCGATTGCCAAGGAGACATTGGGATATACCAAGATAGATGACGGCCTCAACGCGGTGCGCTACTGGAGAAGTCAGGATGCAGGGAGTATGACGAAGCTGAGAAAGTATTGTGAGATGGATGTAGTGGTGACCACCGATGTTTATAAATACGCGCTGAAAAACAAAAGGTTGAAGTATAAAGATAAGTGGAATGAATTACGAGAGGTGGAGGTGGACTTCTCTTACCCTAGGATCGAGGAAAAGCCTGAAGTTCAGATGGGCTTGTTTTAAGGGTAAACTTGGATTAAAATACTCTAAGTATGGCGACATTTAATCTTACAAAGAGGGCAGATTACGGTCTATCTATGTTATCACTTTTGGCGGCGCGGGGCAAAGGGGGGCGGGTGAGTCTGACCGAATTGGCCGGTAAGGGTCTTCCCAAGGCGTTTATGGCCCAAATTGCCAACAAAATGGTGCGGTCTGGATTTTTGATATCAAAAGAAGGTCGGGGTGGGGGTTATGGGCTGACCGCCGAGCCGAAAGATATTCGCTTGAAGAGCGTCTTGGAGGCGATTGATGGAGATTTGGCACCGGTAACTTGTGTCAACAAACCAGGTCTGTGTTCGATGGAGGATAACTGTCTACACAAGGGATTCATGCTACGCTTTACCTACAGCTTGGAAAAGATGATTGGAAAATATACCGTGGCTGATTTGATTTAATATGGCTTTTGAAATTTCTAACCTTTGGGTAAAAATTGAGGGTAAGGAGATTCTAAAGGGAATAAGTCTAAAGATAGAACCGGGAGAGGTGGTGGCCTTGATGGGCCCCAACGGAAGCGGAAAATCAACCTTGGCCGGTTCGTTGATGGGACACCCGGCATACAAAGTAGCAAGTAGCAAGAATTTAGTATTAAGTATCGATGGAGAAAGTATTATCGAGAAGACGCCGGATCAGAGGGCAAGGGCGGGGTTGTTCTTGGCGATGCAGTACCCGGTTTCGATACCGGGGGTGAGTGTAAGGGAGGCGCTACTCGCGGCAATACGCTCAAGAACTCAAAACGTGATGAGTGCTTTGGATTTGAAGAAGTTGATTGAAAAAGAGGCAGAGGAATTGGTGATCGACCCGGAGCTTTTGAAGAGAGGTTTGAATGAAGGGTTTTCCGGAGGAGAAAAAAAGAAGATGGAGATACTTCAAATGAGAATTTTGTCACCGAAATACACAATATTGGATGAGACGGACTCGGGCTTGGATATTGATGCTTTGAAGATTGTGGCCAAGGGAGCGAATTATTTGGCAAAGAAGAAGAAAACCGGAATTTTGGTGATCACCCACTATCAAAGATTGCTCACGTTTTTGAAGCCGGACAGAGTGCTGGTGATGATGGATGGGGTGATTGTTCGAGAGGGGGGAATCGAAGTCGTCGAGGGGTTGGAGAAAAGTGGTTATCAAACAGCGGGTAAAAGTGTCTAGATTTGCCAAGATTGTTAGACTTGATGAGGATGCGGTCAAGTCTTTGTCCGAGTCATATCAGCTTGGACATCATGATGATATTACTTACGCGTACAGATCTGAGAGAGGGTTGACGGGGAAGATGGTTGCTGATTTATCTACCCGAAAGGGAGAGCCGATTTGGATGAGAGATTTGCGTCTTTCGGCTTTCGGTCTTTATCAAGCGATGCCGATGCCTGGGTGGGTGCCGGATTTGTCTGGGATTAATTGGAACGAAATTTACTATTATCTGGCTCCGACCAAAAAAGAAAGTAAAACCTGGGAAGAGGTGCCGGACGCAATCAAGAAAACCTTTGACAAGATCGGTATTCCCGAGGCAGAACGGGGAATGCTTTCCGGGGTGAAGGCGCAGTATGATTCGACCGTGATCTATGGTTCGTTACGGAAGAGTCTTTCCAAAAAGGGGGTGGTCTTTTTGGGGATGGATGAAGGTTTGCGTCAATATCCCGAGCTAGTGCGTGAATATTTCTCAAAAACTGTTCCCCTGGGGGACAACAAACTGGCGGCGCTGAATAGTGCGATGTGGTCGGGAGGATCTTTTGTCTATGTCCCCAAAAATGTGGAGGTGGGACTGCCATTGCAAGCATATTTTCGAATTAATGCCGAGAATGCCGGTCAGTTTGAGAGGACCCTCATAATTGCCGATGAAGGAAGTAAGGTGCACTACGTGGAAGGCTGCAGTGCGCCGGCCTATAGTAGTGGGTCTCTTCATGCGGCGGTGGTAGAAATAATTGTCAAGAAGGGAGCAAAAGTTCAATACACAACGGTCCAAAATTGGTACAAGAATGTTTATAATTTGGTAACAAAAAGGGCTTGGGTGGAAGAGGAGGGGGAAATGAGGTGGATTGATGGGAATCTTGGTTCGCGGTTGACGGTTAAATACCCGGCCTGTATTTTGGCTGGAAGGAAAGCCCGGGGGGAAACTCTGTCGATTGCGATGGCCGGTGCGGGACAACATCAGGATGCGGGGGCAAAAATGATCCATTTGGCACCGGAGACGACCTCTCAAATAATTTCCAAGTCAATTAGTAAAAACGGGGGAAGGGCCTCGTATCGAGGTCTAGTGAAGATAAACAAAGGAGCTAAAGGAGCCAAAAGCAAGGTAGTTTGCGACGCACTGATCCTGGACTCGGAAAGCCGGTCGGATACTTATCCGACTAACATAATTTTGGAGAACGAGGTGTCACTGGAGCATGAGGCGACGGTGTCGAAGGTTGGGGAAGACCAGCTGTTTTATTTGATGAGCCGGGGATTGCCGGAGCACGAAGCCGAGGCAATGATTGTGAATGGTTTCCTCGAGCCGATAATGAAACAAATCCCGCTCGAGTATGCGGTGGAGATGAACCGGTTAGTGGAGTTGGAGATGGAGGGGAGTGTGGGATGAAAAGACAGGAAGTTGTAATACTAAGCGAGCCGGGAAAGAAGGAGTTGGTGGTCAATTTCGGAAAAGAAGGCGAAGAGGTGGAGATACTCGGATTGATTATTGCTGATCAACCCGGGGATTATTATCTAAAAATTTTGGTGGATCACAAAATTGGAAAGACATTTGGACGGGTGATGATACGGGGGATCGCGAAGAATGGGGCGAGAATTCAAGTGGAAGGAATGATAAAAATCGACAAAGGGGCAAACGGGGTGGATGATTTTTTGGAAATGAGATTACTATTGCTGGATGGGAAGAGTCAGGCGACGGCCGAACCAAAACTGGAGATTGAGGCGAACGAGGTGAAGGCAAGCCACGCGGCGACTGTGGGGAGAGTTGACGAAGAAGAATTGTATTATTTGATGAGTCGGGGGATCGGTCGGGAGTGGGCGGAGAAATTGATTGTCGATGGATTTTTGGATCAAGTAATCAGTCGAATTGCTAAAATAGAAGACAGAAAAAGTGTCAAAAGAAAGATTTTCTAAAAGCGAGCTGATGGAAAAGTTGGCTGAAGCCGGGCGAGGGGGAAAGCTACCCTTTTTGGATTTTGCGGACACACTGGTTGAGGAGGTAAGCGGGGTGACGAATGAAGAACTCGTAGAAATAGCCGCTGATTTGAAAAGGATAGACGGGGTGGTCAGAAGGGCCGGCGAACCGCGGGAGTTTGTCGAAGGGGAAGGGGCGTTGTTTTTTGATCTGGTAATGATTTTGGGAGCGGAGAGGGGTCTGTGGGATGAGATGGGCTACCCCAAAACATCCTCAGTTAGAGAAAGCGATTGGGAGTATTCGAGGAAATGCGAAGAGATGATTCATGAGTTGTGGCGTCAGGAAAAATTTCCGTTGTTAGTTTTTTTCATTCTGGAATTGAAGCAGGGGATCAGAAGAATCGATAATGAGGCACTTGGTGAAATACTTCGGGTGGTAACAGGCGGTTGGTCTTTTCAGGTTGAAAATACCAGCGAACTACTTGAATGGAGGTTAGCGACCTTGACTGTTTGTGTGACGACCGTCCTCATCGATAGAGGTTTTGTACCTAATAAAGTACAATCGAAGTATGTTTGACGTAAAAAAAGTTAGGGCTGATTTTCCGATACTGGAGAGAAAAATTGGGGACGCTAATTTGGTTTATCTTGATAGCGCGGCGACGAGCCAGAAACCAAGACAAGTTTTGGAGGCCATCAATGATTTCTATACAAAACATAACGCCAATATTCATCGGGGGGTGCATACTCTTTCGGCGGAGGCGACTGGAATGGTGGACGAAGTCCGTGAGAAAGTAGCCAAGTTTATCAATGCGAGAAACGAGGAGGTCATTTTCGTGCGAAACGCGACGGAGGGCTTGAATTTGGTGGCCTATTCATGGGGCAGGGCGAATATCAAAAAAGGAGATGCGGTGGTCGTCTCGCTTCTGGAACACCACTCAAATCTGGTTCCTTGGCAGGCGATCTGCGAAGAAGTTGGGGCGTGTTTACGGGTGATTGAAATTGATGAGGAAGGGCGGCTAATTCTTTCGGAAAAGGGGACGACAGAACTGTCCGGCGGAAAGCAGATAGTAACGACGGGGGGGTTGGCGGATCTTCTCGACGACCGGGTGAAACTGGTGGCGGTGACGGCGGTAAGCAACGTCCTGGGGACAATTACTCCAGTAGTAAGTATTAAGAATTTAGTATCTGGCAAGGCGCCTGCGGCAAAGCTACTGATAGACGGGGCGCAGTTAGTGCCGCATATGAAAACGGATGTGGCCAAAATGGGAGCTGATTTTGTGGTTTTCTCAGGACACAAGATGCTTGGACCGACGGGAAGTGGAGTCCTCTGGGGAAAGAGGGAAGTCTTGTCGGAAATGAAACCATTTTTGTATGGCGGCGATATGATCGGGGAGGTTCGTCTGACGGGGACAACCTTTGCCGATTTGCCAAATAGGTTCGAAGCGGGGACGCCGGATATTGCCGGAATTATCGGTTTGGGGGCGGCGGTGGATTATCTGTCTAACCTGGGTATGGAAAATATTCGGGAACACGAAAAAGAGTTGATCGCTCACGGATTGTCGCAGATGGAAAAATTGGAAAAACAAGGCTTAGTGACGATTTACGGGCCGAGAGATGCCGAGGAAAGAGGGGGGGTGCTGACCTTCAATGTTGTTGGGGTTCACGCCCATGATGCGGCGCAAGTTCTCGATAAATACGGAATCGCGGTTCGCTCTGGCCAGCACTGCGGGGCGCCGATTGTGGAGAGATTTAAGGAGATGGCGATGGCGAGGGCCAGTTTCTATGTCTACACGACCAAGGAAGAAATCGATTTTCTAATCGAAAAGATTAAAGAAGTGCCAAGGGTGTTTAAAATTTAAGACCTCACTGGGGGAAATATTATTACTATGGATTATAGGGAAGAAATTATTGATCATTACAAGCATCCGCATAATTTCGGAGACTTGGCAGACCCGAAGATTTCGGTTCGAGAAAATAACTCATCGTGCGGAGATATGATAGAGGTGCAAGCGAAATTACAAATTACAAATAACAAATTACAAATTGAGGAAATAAGGTGGCGGGGGGTGGGGTGCGCGATTTCGACGGCGGCGGCGAGTATGCTTTCGGACAAAGTAGTGGGGATGGGAAAAAGAGACTTGGAAGAATTTGGAGAAAAAGGGGTGGTGGATTTGCTTGGGGGCGAGATAAATGCAGGTAGAATGAGGTGTGCCACTTTGGCTTACAAGGCGATTAGAAAACTATTTGAAAATGCCCCAAATACTTAATGGTAAATTAACTAAGAAAGAAAATTTAACCGGCAGCTATTGGTTGTTTGGCTTGGAGTTTCAAAACCCATATGATTTCTTGGCTGGTCAGTATGTCAGTATCAAGGTGGCTCCTGATGGAACCCGCCGGTCGTATTCGATCGCTTCTCCTCCTGATGGGAAAACGATTGAGCTTTTGATAGATGTTGCCCCCGGGGGGATGGGTAGTAAGTATTTTCTTTCATTAAATGAAGGTGATGTGGTGGAGGCGCTGGGCCCGGTGGGGATATTTACTTTGGCCACGAAGAATCCGAAACCGAATAGAATGTTCATCGCCACCGGTAGCGGAATCGCGCCGTTTCGAGCTATGGCATTGGATTCGTTGCATAAAAAAACGGCACAAGGAGAGGTACGGCTGTTGTGGGGAATGAGACACGAGGAGGATCTTTTTTGGCAGGAGGAGTTTGTGCAATTAAATCGGGACTACGCCAATTTTTCGTATCAGGTGGTGCTGTCGAAACCGTCAGAACATTGGCATGGAGAGAGTGGCCATGTGGAGGACTGTCTACGAAAGGGATTCATGACGGAAGAAAAAGCTCTCGCTACTTGGGAATTTTTCCTTTGCGGGGGTCAGGAGATGATTATGGAGACGGGGGGGTATCTGGCGAGCCAAGGAGCGGCGAAGGAGGATATCCACTTCGAGAAGTTCTTTTAGGAATTTCCAGCTTTACTATGCTATGGTGGAGTATATGAGGAAAAAAGTAGTTTTGTTTCCCTTCATGGTCGGTTTGATCTTGGTTTTGGCGGTGGAGAACGCCAACGCTTATACAGTGACCATCAGTAATTCTGGAGTAGTGGTTGGTTATCGGGAGAACGTGCTTGGAGATAATGACGAAAGGGGTGGAGAAAAAAGAAAGGAAGAAAATAAGATTGAAGTAAGGAAGGGTGAGTCGCCAAAAAAGGAGATGGAGATTAAACAAGAAAACGTGAAGGTAGAGGTGTCCGCTGGAGAGCGACCCAAGATAGAGGTTCGACAGGAACGTAGAGAGAATAAAACAAGAGTAGAAAAGATGCAGGGAGAGTATCGGGGGAGAAGGGTGATAAAAAAAGTCGAAGACGACAAAATCAGAGTAGAAGTGGAAGATGGAGTCACCGTTGAGTCGGTTGATGGAGAACTTGAGGTAGAACACAAGGGGGGGAAGGTTAGAACAAATTTGCCGGTGGTTATTGATGTCGATACAAAAAAAATAAAGGTTAAATCACCCGAGACGGGCCAGGAAGTTGAAGTGGAGGATGTGGGAAAGGTGACGGATGGTTTGCGAAGTAGGGGTTTAATCAGCGATCTGTCAGAGACCAAGACGGGGACGCCTCAGTCCGAACTGAAACAGAATTGGGCGGGAGAGTTGGTTTATGACTTGGCGGGGACAAAAAAGGAGAGATTGTTTGGGTTTTTGCCGGTGAAGCTGTCCAAACAAATCGAAGTTTCGGCACAGACCGGAGAGGTCGTCAAGGTAAACCAGTCGTTCGCCTCCCAATTGCTGGATTTGTTCTCCTTCTAAAAATTCAACTGTTCGAATAGTTGAAGTGTGTTTGATGTGGTAAGATTTTGGTATGGCGGATATTCAATATACGGTTGGGAGTGAGAAGAAACCAATAAAAACAAAATATCACGTAAGGGTTATCAACGATAAGTGCATTGGGGCGGCGAGCTGTGTGGCAGTGGCGGCAATGACCTTCCGGCTTAATGACGCCAACAAGGCGGATATTGTCGATCAAGACGGGAATGTCGATACCGAAAAATTACTGGCAGCCCAGAGCTGCCCCACCTCCGCAATCGAAGTGATCGATGTGGCGACGGGAGAGAAAATTTGGCCAAAATAATATGGAGAATTGGAGATCAATATTGTTGGTGTTTGGTGGAAGCGTCCTGTTGGTGGTTTTGATGGCGATCGGTCTGTCAAAGGTTTCCGTAGGTGGAGCGGGGACGATAAAAGTATCGATTGACGAGCTGGTGAATGGAGCCAGATGGATGGTGACGTCCGGGGAACCGAAGGTGACGGTAGTCGAGTTTTCGGACATTCAATGTCCGGCGTGTAAGGCGACAGAGCCGATAGCGGTGGAGCTTCGGAAAACAGCCGGGGTGAAGTTTGTTTATCGCCATTTCCCCTTGATCACGGTCCATAAGAATGCCTGGGGCGGGGCGCGGGCGCTCGAAGCCGCGAGAATGATGGATAAAGGTTGGGAAATGATGGAGGTGATGTTTGATAAGCAAACTGAGTGGTCTGATCTGGGTAACCCCGAAGACGCCTTTGCAAAATATGCTGTAAGTTTGGGACTAGACGAGAAAGCCTTCAACGATAAACAAAAGGGGGATGAAACCGACAATTTGGTGGGTGAGGATAGCAGTCTGGGGAATCGGATCCAGCTGTCGGGGACGCCGACGTTTTTTGTCAACGGGGAGCAGGTCGGCTCGCCGTATGTTCTTGATAAAGTCAAAAGTTTGTTGAAATAAGATGACCTTGGGATTTCCGGCTCTGACAACGGCGGCATTGATCAATGGAATCAACCCTTGTGGAATCGGGATGATGATCACGTTTTTGGGATATCTACTAGTTTTCGGGGGGGCGGATAAAAAGAAAAAGACGATACTGACTTCCGGAATTGTTTATGTTGTCAGTGTTTTTGTGACTTATCTATTTATCGGTTTAATTTTTTATAGCTTGGCTTTTTATTTGCAACGACTTTGGTTGGCGCTGTTTTTTAAATATCTAATGGGAGGAGCGGTTATTATCGCGGGTTTGATCCAGTTGAAGGATGGAGTTTGGCCCGAATCGCCAATTCATTTGCGGATGCCGGGTTTTGGAGGGAGAAAGATTAGTCAGATGATGGAAAAGATGAGTCTGCCAATGGCGGCTCTCGTGGGAGTAGCCACGACGGCCTTCTCGACTCCCTGTATGCTGCCACTTTATGTGGGGACGGCGAGTTTGCTGGCCAATTCCGGGTTGCCGACGGGGGTGGTCTTAACTTATTTCCTGTATTACAACCTGATCTTTATTTCACCGTTGATTCTGATCCTCGTGGTGATGTACAAGGGGAAGGACGTGGTGGCGATGAAAGAACTCGAACACAAATACGGGCGCTGGATGAGATTGTTGATGGGAATTTTGTTGGTAGTAGTTGGCTATCTCATTATTTTTCGATGAGTTGACGGGGGGAGTAGAATTAAGGTATGGATGATGTATACCCTGGTGAGGGAGGTGAGTAGGATTGGATATTGCGGATAAGAATAAACCGGCAGTGGCAAAGGTTCTTGTCTACCTATCGGTGGTGTGTGTTGTCTTGGCAGTAATTGGGGCGACGGGGAACGATCTTTATCTGGCGAGTACGCAGTGGCTTTTAGTTGGTATAATTCTCTCCATCTGGGGAGTCTACCTATTAGTAGAAGCCTATTTGAGAACGAACCACTGATGACAAATTTAGAAGATAAGGTTAGAAGCTCGTTACGGAAGGTACTGGATCCAGAGCTACGGATAAATATCGTCGACCTTGGTCTCGTCTATGATGTCCGTGAAGAAAGTGGCGAAGTCGAGGTGGAGATGACGCTGACCAGTCCGGGGTGTCCGTTGGCGGGAGTGATTGACGAGAGAATCAAGGAAGTGGTGGGGAAGGTAAGGGGAGTAAAGAAAATAACCATCGAGATTATTTGGGATCCGCCTTGGAATCAGGATATGATGAGCGACGAGGCCAAGGCGGAGCTGGGATTTGATTAATTATTGTTTTTGTTGACAGCGGGAGGACGGGGTAATAGGATATGTGTCTATGGCGGGGATGAGTGAAAGGTTGCGGAGTATAAAAAGAGAAATTAGGTGGAATGGGGTGGTGAACAAACATAGCCTAGAACGTTTGGAAAAAGAGGCGGAGGAAGCCTGGCTTTCTATTGATAGATTTCCCTGTTTATCCGATGAAGAGGTTTTTTGGGAAACAGTCAAATATTTGTTGTTGCAGAAACAAATATATGAGGTGCGCAGTAGGTGGGCTTTGGACAAGACGGAGAGAGAGAATCTTGAATCAATAGCAACGCAGTACGGCTTAGTTTTAAGTGGAGGCAGTTTGACCCAGTTGTCTTTGGATATAGTATATTTTGCACAAGCCAACGCTAATTATCTGGCAAAAAAGCGGGACGCATCTCATTTGGCTCGTTCCTGGAGAAATGTCTGTGAAGGAGTGGTAAGGTTGGCCGGTGAAAAGGGTTGGTTTGTGAACTCATAAGTTTGGTAAAATAGTTTATCGATGAAAATAATATTGGGGGCGGATCATGGGGGGTTTGCTTTGAAAGAGGAAATCAAGAAGTGGTTAGTTTCCGAAAAGTATGAAGTAGTTGATGTGGGGGCTGTCGGGTTAGACCCTGAAGATGATTTTGTCGAGTACGCCGAGCTAGTGGCTGAAGAAGTTGCCGGAAATGATGATACTCGGGGAATTTTATTTTGTCGGAATGGCTTTGGAATGATGATTGCGGCGAATCGATTCCAAGGGGTGCGTTGTGGGGAAGCGTTTGATGTTGGTGCGGTCAAAAAGGGAAGAACCGATGATGATATCAACTGTTTGTCGATCCCCTCTGACTATGTCAAGGATGGTGAGGTCAAGAAAATGATTGAGGGATTTTTGAAAACTGAATTTAGTGGAGAAGAAAGACACAAGAGGCGCTTGTGGAAACTGGAGATGTTGGGCGGTGGAGGGTGTTGTGGCGGTGGCTGCGGGAACTGTTAAAATTAATGAATGACCCTCACCCTGTCGCAGTAGCGACGTCCCTCTCCGTGGATACTGAGAGGGGAATTTGGTAAGATCTAATTTATATGGTCACAGTAATTCCGGCGATAATGCCAAAGAGTTTGGGTGAATTGGAAGAACAACTGGCGAAAGTTTGGTCGTTTGCTCCCCGAGTTCAGCTGGACGTGATGGATGGGATTTTCAGCCCTGAGAAAACTATCAGCCCGGAATTGCTGAACCAGATCGATACGATTGTTTCCTGGGACGTTCATTTGATGGTGGATCAACCGGAAAAATGGATTAAACAATGTGTGATGGGAGGGGTTGATCGAGTTTTCGGTCAGGTGGAGAGGATGGGCGACGTGACGGCCTTTGTTGCTGATGCCGAGTCGGAGACGATGGCGGTGGGGCTAGCCTATGGCATTGATACCCCCTTGGATGGACTGGAGGAAGTGATAAACGATCTTGATGCCGTACTTTTAATGAGTGTCAAGACAGGAGCTCAGGGACAAGAGTTTGATGAGCGGGTACTGGAAAAAATTAAGGCGGTACGAAAAATGAACAAGAGAATTCCAATTGTGATTGATGGGGGAATTAATGAAGAAAAAATGAAGGAGTGTTTGGTAGCAGAGTGGGCGGAAGAGATTGAAGAGGACGAATTGAACCGGTCGACGATGGGAATTGAATTTGTGGTGGGGAGTCACCTTCTGAAGGCGGAGAATGTGGAGGAGGAACTTAATCATTTACGGTTAATGCAAGAGCATGTTTAAGAAAATCAAGGCGGTGTCACTTTTCGGTTTCGCCAGCGCCGAACCCGAGAGCGAACTGTATCGTTCGGCCTTTGAGGTAGCCAAAAAGATCGCTGAAAACGGTATCGAAGTGGTTAACGGAGGTGGTCCGGGAGTGATGAGGGCGGCGACAGACGGGGCCCACGCCGGCAATGGGCGGGCGACGATTGCGACGTTCTATCCGAAGTTTATCAATCATTTTGAAGGGAAGGACAAGTTAAATAAGGCCGATAAGGAGATCATCGAGAATAACTATCTGGATCGAACCATGAAACTATTGGAGCTGGGGAACGCCTATGTAATATTCAACGGTGGGACGGGGACATTGTCTGAGTTCGGGATGGCTTGGGGTTTGGCCTATCTTTATTTTGGTCACCACAAACCGTTGATTCTTTATGGCAGTTTTTGGCATGAAATTATGGAGAGCTTGGTGTCCAATATGATGATTGCTCAACAGAGGCCGGAGTCCCTGAAGGTTTATAAAATCGTGACGACACCGGAGGCGGTGATCGAGGCTCTTTTGGAACATGAGAGATATCTGGAAAATAATTCTGAAGAAATTCATGCGCCGGCCCCGAATGGGGAAAATGCGTTTCTGGACTAGGCCGAGTACGGGCAGTGACACAGTAGCACAGTGACACCGTGACACGATAGAATTGGTAGATATGCTGCCAGTTCCGATTGATGGTTTAGCCGAGAAAGCGAATATGTTGCGTGCCGAAGTGGTGAAGATGCTTTCTGCTGCGGGGACGGGGCACTCTGCCGGATCTTTGGGAAGTGCGGACTTTTGGACGTTATTGTACTTGGGAGGGTTAATAAATTATCGAGCCAATGAGCCATGGTGGGAAGACCGTGACAGGGTGGTGCTTTCGGCTGGACACTACTGCCCGATCCTTTATGCGGTTTTGGCCGAGATTGGTTTTTTTCCAAAAACAGAACTGGCTTCGTTGCGACAATTGGGTTCGAGACTGCAGGGGCATCCGGTGGCAAAGATGTTGCCGGGAATAGAGACATCGAGCGGGCCCTTGGGACAGGGAATTAGTCAGGCGGTGGGAATGGCGTTGGCGGCGAAGATGGACAACAAAAAATGGCGGGTTATTTGTTTTATGGGAGACGGCGAGCAGGACGAAGGGCAGGTTTGGGAGGCGTATTTGTGTGCCGCCAAATATGCGCTTTCCAACCTAACGGTGGTGGTTGACAGGAATAACATTCAGATCGATGGTCAGACTGAGGACGTGATGCCCTTGAGTTCTCTGGCAGCAAAACTGTCAGCATTTAATTTCAACGTGATTGAGGTCGATGGTCATAGTATGACTGACATTGCCGGGGCGATGGGGCGAGCCAAAGTGACTTTTGAAAAACCGACGGCGATAATTCTTCGGACGACACCGGGGAAGGGGGTTTCTTTTATGGAGAACGATCCTTCTTGGCACGGCAAGGTTCCCAGTCCAGCTGAAGAGATATTGGCCTTAGCGGAGTTGAAAAGACTACTTTGATGGAGGCAGGGTAACAGCGGGGGTGATTCCTCGAGAAGGAACAACCCTGAAAGGACAGTAGCCGACGTCTGGGATTTTGCAGGGCGGTTTGGCGTTAAGACAGGCGGGGCGGGGCTTGCAGGTGTTGACTGTGCTGGGGACAAACTGGAGATTGCCATAGGCGGTGCCATTGCGGCCGTTATCACTCGAGTCGAGAAGATTCCCATCAAAGTGGTATAGCGCGACAGTGTTCACATCAGGACTAATTGGGGTGGTAGGAAGCGCAAAATCCCCGCTATACCTAACAATATTTGAGAATCTTAGCTCGTCAATTGAACCGTTTAGTCTGAAACTATCCGCTGTTTCTCCAATGTACACAATGGGTCCGGTGTTTGAAAGGGGTTGGTTAATGGCCAGTTGGCTATCGAAAACTCCGTTGATGAAAAGTTTGAGGTTGTTGCTAGTTTTGACCACCGCGACATGTTGCCATTGACCTAATGGCACTTCTGAAAAACTATTTAAGTAGTAATGTAATCCAGTACTTTTGCTGAAGCCGAACTGAATTCTACACCGAATATTGGCGGGGGAGTAAGGACCTGCTTGGGCGAAGTAATTTGGAGTTTCTGTACCAAGGATGACACTCCCCCTTGTCATAAAACCTGTTCCACTGTACCCTTCGATTGAAGCGGCACAAGAGTTAATCTTTAAGTACATTTCTATAGTAAAGTCTTTTGACACGTTGGGAAGCGTAAAACCGTTGTCGGAGACGGCAACGTAACTGGTCTTCCCGTCGAAATTTGCGGCTTGACCAAAGCTAGGAATTGTCCTCACTGTAGGGGAATATGCTTTGGGTTGGAGGCGGACTTGCTGATAGACGGTCCAGAGAAGAAGGGGAAGGACGACGATGAGAAGGAGTAAAAAAAGAAGCGAATTTTTATTTTTGAGGGAAACTTTCGGAGAGAGCTCTTTTGAACGAGGTTTTTGTTTCACTCAGTCAAGTTAAACAGGGTTTCCTGATTGTGTCAAGGGGTAGGGTAAGATTAAGTGGATGCTCAATGGGGAGATGTTTTTGATTGACGATTTGAATAAACCAGAGATGAAGGCGATGCGGGATGGCTATGGAGAGGGGCTGGTCGAGGCAGGCAGGAGAAATTTGGAAGTAGTGGCGTTGTGTGCGGATTTGATGGACAGCACCAGAACTGATTTGTTCAGGGCAGCGTTTCCGGATAGATTTTTGGAAATGGGAATTTCGGAGCAAAATATGATGGGGGTGGCGGCAGGAATGGCGGCGATGGGAAAAGTTCCTTTCGTAAATTCGTTTGCCTGTTTTTCGCCGGGAAGGAATTGGGAGCAACTCCGGGTTAGTGTCTGTTTGTCGGGGAACAATGTGAAGATCATCGGGGGTCACGCCGGGGTAGGGAATGGGACCGATGGGGGGAACCAGCAGATGTTTGAGGATATTGCCTTGACGCGGGTACTGCCAAATTTGACCGTGGTTGTTCCAGCAGATTATGAACAAGCAAAAAAAATGACTCTGGCGATAGCTGATTTCCGAGGACCGGTCTATATGAGAATGACCAAACCAAAACGGGAGGTGGTGACATCTAGTGGAACGCCATTAACAATCGGAAAGGCTCAGGTGTTTCGCTCTGGGAAAGAGGTAACGGTTTTTGCCTGCGGGGGGATGGTTTATGAAGCGTTAACGGCGGCCGCGGAATTGGCGGGAGATATTGACGTCGAGGTTATCAATGTCCATACGATCAAACCGTTGGATAAGGAAACGATTTTGAGAAGTGTTTCGAAAACGGGAAAAGCAGTAACGGCGGAAGAACACTCGATCATCGGAGGCTTGGGTGGAGCGATTGCGGAACTACTCTGCGAAGAGCTACCGACTAAGATGAGAAGGGTGGGGATGAAAGACCGGTTTGGGGAAAGCGGGGAGCCTACCGAACTGCTGGTAAAATTTGGTATGACCAAAGAAGCAATTATCGGTCAAATTAAAGAATTGATATGAAGCGAGTGGGGATTCTTTTGCTGTTTTTGGCTTTGTTTTCGTTTATTTCTTTTCCTGTTCGGGCGCAGGAGGGGGATGGGGGAATCGGGGCAAAGGAGCAGGACACGTCACTTATAACCTTTTTTCCGGACATTGAGTATGTTAAGCGGGATGGCCGGAGCTACCGGCTAGATATCTGCCAGCCCAAGAAACTGACTTTGAAAGTACCCGCGGTTGTTCTCACGCACGGGGGAGGGTTTCGCAAGGGGAGTAAAAAAGATCTGCGAAAAGAGTGTGTCGCGTTGGCAAACATGGGATACGTTGGAGTGGCAGTTGATTATCGTCTGACGGACGTTGCCCCGTATCCGGCGCAAATTGACGATGTTCAGTACGCTGTTCGGTGGGTTCGGGCAAACGCTAATAAATACTCCATTGATCCGACCAAACTTGGTTCTCTCGGAGGTTCTGCCGGAGGGTATTTGGCGACAATGCTCGGGGTGAGAGGCACGCGTGACACAGCGGGAAAACTTTCGGAGTTTTCAAGCCAAGTGCAGGTCGTAATTGACCGGTCGGGAGTGCCTATGGATGCGACTGACGCTTCTACATTGCCCGATCCCAACGGTCCGTTTAAAGACGCTTTTAGCGAGATTACAGCGACGTATTTAAAAGGGTACACGCAGACTGCGGAACTAACACGGGAAATTTCCGCGGTGACGTATGTGACCGGGAAGAGCGCGCCGCTTCTGGCGGTTCATAGCGTCAATGACCAGCTGGCTCCGATTGCCAACGCCTACGCGATTGTCAATGCCCTGAAGGCCCAAGGTGTGGAAGCACGAGTAGAATCTTTTCAGGGTATAGGTAATGCGCATGGGCGATCGAGATTGCCTGCTGCCGAGCTAAATCGGTTGTGGAATATAGAGACCCAATTTCTGCGGGCCCATTTGCCGCTATTTTCCGCTTCCGTGACACCCGTGCCGGCTAAAGTTCCCTCTGGCGTTTCGCTATCAAAAGGGAGATCGTTACTCGTCGTTAAGGGAGCACTTGTTGCGGTGTTCGTGGGAATAGTTATCTTTCTGGCGGGAAGAAAGTAATTTGGTAAACTAAAAGTGTGATTGATATAAATAAAATTTCCAGAGATGGGAAAATAATGCTTTTGGCTTATGATCAAGGGTTTGAACATGGGCCGGTTGATTTCGATGAAAAAAGTGTCGATCCAAGTTATATTCTCGACATTGCTCGGTCCGGGCTTTTTACCGGGGTAATTTTTCAGGAGGGAGTGGCGGCGAAGTATTATACTGTTGCGTCTGATAAAGAAAACCTACCACCTCTGATAGTGAAACTAAATGGGAAGACGTCATTTCAAGGTGAGGAGCCGTTGTCATTGCAGCTGTGCACCGTCGATAAGGCGATTGAACTGGGAGCAAAAGCGGTTGGATATACCGTTTATGTAGGGAGTGAACATGAAGAACAGATGCTAACTGAATTCTCACGAATCGAGGATGAGGCTCATGCCAAAGGTCTGGTGGTAATCGCCTGGATGTATCCGCGGGGGAAAAAGGTGGAAGGAAAACAGACAACCAAAGAAACATTGGCCTATGCCGCCCGTTTGGGGATGGAGTTAAATGCCGATTTCGTCAAGATCGCTTATTCAGGGGATGTGGAGAGCTTCAAGTGGGTGGTGGCCGCGGCTGGGAAGACCAAGGTGTTGGCGCAAGGGGGGAAGAAAATGGCTTGGCCGGAATTGGAAGCGGAAGTGAAGGGCGCGCTAGCGGCGGGAGCAGTTGGGATTGCCGTTGGCAGAAATGTCTGGCAAGATCCGAGTCCAAAAGAGATTGCCAAGAAATTGGCAGAGTTGGTGTACCAATGAAAAAAGTGTTATGTGTCGGTTCGGCGGTGATGGATATTCTGGTGCAGTCTTCTGATTTTCGGGTGATGAAAAATCATCAAGTTCCCGGGGGAGTGGCTCTGTGTGAAGTTTATGGGGGGAAGACCGAAGCGCAAAATATCTCACTGCAAACGGGAGGGGCGGGGACGAATGTGGCGGTGGGTCTCTCTCGCCTGGGCCTTGTCTGTTCGACTTTGGCTAGGGTCGGTGACGACTGGATGAAAGATTTGGTGCTGAATGATTTGAAAAGTGAAGGGGTTGATGTTAGTCTGGTTCAGATTGGGAAAGGAGAAAAAACGGGAATGTCGGTGGTATTGGTGGCGGCGAATGGCGGTCGGTCGATAATCACTTATCGGGGGGCGGCAAAAGATTTGAATTCGGCGGAAATAGATTGGGGAAAAATTCCCGTTGCAGACTGGATACAGATGGCCGCTCTGGGTGGAAATATGGCCCTGGTTGAAGATCTGGCGAGCTTCGCCAGGAAGGAAAAAATATTGGTCGGTTGGAACCCAGGAAAAGGAGAGCTCTCACAAAAAGAGAGAATGTTGCGGATTTTACCGAAGATAGGGGTGTTGATTCTTAACAGAATGGAAGCAGCCCAATTGGTTCGTCATCCGTATGAAGAAATGAAAGAAATGGCGCTGAAAATAAGTAGTTTTGGAGTAAAAAAGGTGGTGATCACGGATGGAAAAAGAGGCGCCGGGGTGATGGCAGAGGGGGTTTGGACAACCGCACCCGCCTTTAAAACAAAATCGGTCGATGATACCGGAGCCGGTGACGCCTTCATTGCCGGCATGGTGGCGGGATTTTTGGGGGATAAAGATTTGGCCACTAGTCTGAAAATGGGTTTGGCGAATGGAGCCAGTGAGGTAACCGACTTGGGAGCCAAGACGGGGCTGCTTCGTAAGAACGAGATGACTAAGTGGCTACGGCGGAGACTAAAAATTGTTGAGGAGAAAATCTAAAGTGCAATGCGTTTGACAAATTGCATTATTTTGTGATATATTGATTGCAATGACGTATATAGCGACGGTTACCAGCAGAGGTCAGGTGACGATTCCTTCTGATATTTTTCGAAGGGAACTTCTGAAGAAGGGTGAAAAAGTGATCTTGTCGGTGGATGGTGGTCAAATAAGGATGCAGTCGGCGGTGGAACTGGTTAATGAGTTGGCGGGGAGCGTAAAAGTGCCAACTCACCTGCGTGGAAGAGATGTTGATGAGATCATCAAAGAGGCGAGAATGATCCATTATGGTGGGGGTAAAGGATGAAGAGATATTTTGTGGACACAAATTATTTTTTGCGCTTTTTGCTTGGAGATAATCTGAAACAGTCTGAAGCGACGACGAAGTTGTTTATGGCTGCCGCGAAAGGTGAAGTTTTGTTGGCAAGCTCCGTGGTGGTGGTGTTTGAGGTTTATTGGGTTTTGACTGATTACTATAAGATTCGAAATGAAGATTTGGCGGAAAAACTATGGAAAGTGGTATCGTTGTCGGTTGATTTTGAGAATCGAGAGACACTTATGACGGCAATTAAAGAAATGAAAGGTCACAATTTCGACCTGGAGGACTCATTTAATATGAGTTACGCATTGAGTTTGGAGGTTGATGGGTTCAAAACTTTTGATAAAAAACTTCAAAGAAAGTTCAACAAGTAACTTGGGTGGTATATTAAAGGCATGGGTAATTCATCATTTAAAGTGGCGGTGGTTGGTTGCGGCAAGGTGGGGATGACGGCGGCGTACGCGATGATGCTTTCGGGAACGCCGACAGACATTGTTCTCTTTGATCGCCACAAAGACAAGGCGATGGGGGAGAAACTGGATTTGGAACACGCGTTGTCCTTGCTATCAGGTTATGTAAACATTACCGCATCTGACAATTATGATGATCTGGCCGACTCGAGACTAATCGTCTATTCGGCTGGGGCAGCTCAGCAACCCGGTCAAACACGGCTGGACTTGGTTAATACCAATAAGAAAATACTGGAGGAGATTCTGCTAAAAATTAATTTGGCGGCACCGAAGAGTGTCATTCTAATTGTGGCTAATCCGGTCGATGTTTTGACGTATTGGGCCAATAAAATGCTTAATACCTCACCCCCCGCCGTAGCGGGGAAAGCTGAAAACGCTACTAGGGTTTTTGGTTCGGGAACTATGTTGGACACGGCCCGACTACGTTTCCATCTCTCGGAAACCTTAAAAATTAATCCACACAGTATTCATGCTTACGTTCTGGGAGAACATGGGGATAGTTCCTTCCCGGTTTTTGCCAATACGACCGTGGGCGCACAGAAGTTGCTGGAAGTTCCCGGGATGTCCGAGATGGTAGTGGCCGAAGCCTACCAAAAGACAAGAGAGGCTGCCAACAAAATAATTGAGGCCAAAGGCGCAACGTATTATGCGATCGGGGTGGTAGTCACGAAAATTATGCAGGCAGTTTTTTCTGACAGCAAGACGGTTTATCCTTTGTCGGTGCCTCTGGATGACTATCTTGGATTTTCCGGCGTGGCTCTGTCGGTTCCGTGTATTTTGGGGGAGAATGGGGTAGAAAAAGTTCTTTCCGTGGATTTGTCGCTGACCGAGAAGACAGCACTAGAAAAAAGCGTGGCGGCATTGAAGCCGTATTGTGAATAAGATGAATGAAGATGAACCCAGGCAATTGAAGTTGACCCCGAAGGATCTGCCGACAGCTTCGCAGTCAGGCGGGCAGGGAAAAAAGGAAAAAGATCCCAAGGGGAATAAGTGGGTAATTTTGGCGATTCTCGTCGTTAGTGTAATTGTCAGTTTGGTTTTTTATCTTTCCGGAAAACGCCCGGAGAAGATAAATTCAAATCAGGATAATCCGTGGGGGGGGCAGAAGGTCTATCAATTCTAAAGTGACACGGTGCCATAGTGACACGAATATGAAAATAATGATTTTTACCGAAGGGACGATATTAATGGCGAGAGGAGCGGTTGGCCATACTCGGGAAGAGATAGTCGTTCAGGTGAAAAACAAAGAAGCATCGGTTAAGGAATACGGAAGTTATATTCCGATTAAAAATGCTGTGTCTAAAATCAAAAAATGGGTTGATCAAGGCGCCGAGATCGTTTATCTGACATCACGCAGAAACTTGAAGGAGGTGGGGGAAATAAAAGAAGTTCTTAGGCGAAATATGTTTCTTGTTGGGACTTTGGAGTATAGGAAAGGACTGGAAGAATATAAAGATGTGGCGGAGAGAGTAATGCCCGATATATTAGTTGAAGATGATTGCGAGAGCATCGGCGGAGAAAAAGAAATGACCTACCCGCATATTGGCGAGTCGAAAAGACAGAGAATTAGGTCGGTGGTTGTTAAAGAGTTCGGCGGAATTGATGAACTTCCTGATAATATTGACTTATTGAAGACAGTGACACAGTGACACAGTGACACAGTGACATGGATATGGAAAAGAAGAAAGTTAAGAAGTTTGAAGACTTGTTTGTTTGGCAGAAGGCGCGGGAGCTGGTGCGATCTGTTTATCGGGCATCTGAATCTTGGAAAGATTATAGTTTAAAGGATCAAATTAGAAGAGCTTCAGTTTCGGTACTG
>Ga0265292_1000518_pt1 | contig 52852 bp, 43 predicted proteins | sample Munlanlewell296A_FD_189080 | JGI IMG/M metagenome (GOLD analysis project Ga0265292, IMG submission 189080) | Leachate microbial communities from a municipal landfill in Southern Ontario, Canada - Leachate well 296A | ecosystem: Engineered > Solid waste > Landfill > Unclassified | place: Canada... | reverse complement strand
TGCTAACGCTATCTGCGGGAACATACTACTTTACCGCGATAAACCTCTCTGGTAACGCTGTAGTAAAGATAGACAGCGAAAACGGTAGTGTTGGAATATTTGTCACAGGCAAGGTTATGGTTGACGGCACTGCGAAACTCAACCCTGACAATGACAAGTACGCACTTGCGTTGTACTGCCATAACGTTACGGACAACAAAATATTGGTCAACGGCACAATTTGCGGGACAATATACGCTCCGAAATACGACCTTGTGATGGACGGCAACGGTATGATTACGGGTAATGCGTGTATCGCTTCTGCGGTACTCAACGGCAAGGCAAGCGTAGTTGGGCCGGTAGTAACCCCGCCGGAAGCAGATGCTGCAGGTTCACGGTTTGGTATGATGACAAACGATGCTGCAGCGTTGGAAGCAGAAATCGCGAACCTCAACTTTAAGCTTGGCGAAAAAATTATCACACCCAACCATGACGGGAGAAACGATAATGCAACCTTCAGCGGGATAACACGGTACTTAAGTATACGGTTAATGCAAGGTCGGGAAGAAAACGTTGACGTAACAATCTGTGACCTCTCGGGTAGAGTGGTACGGCGGATATCCAACCCATCAGGCTGGGACGGTACTGACGACAACGGCCAACCCGTCGCTAACGGCGTATACATTTACCAGTTCCGCGCGAACGGCAAACTGGTCACCGGCAGTGTTGTTGTGGCGAAGTAAGTAATATATAGATACTTTGTTCATACAAGCATGAGGACATTTTATATAGGGGATAGATCATTAACAGTACGTTCGAGCGTAGTAACAAAAAAAGCAGTGGTTATAAGTTTTACCTGGGAATATGACACCTTCCCGCACTAACTTATTCTTTATCGATGTTAATCCTTGCGTAAAGACGGTATTAACGAATTTGTTGGTATGAGCGTTACGTGCTAGCTTGCCTGGTGTATCGCGTTGAACATTGCCAAGCCTTAGATCGTTACAAAAGTCTGTAGCGTATCCACAGCACGGATATACGTCACCCGTAGGGGTAACAAAAAAAATGTTGCCGGGGCCTGCGCAGTAATCTTCATGGAACCATTTTTTTGCATCCCACGGGGTTGAGAGTAAAACTTTTTTGTTGTTTATAGGGAATAACGGGATACTCGATATCCGTAATAATAAGTTATCCGCTCTTATCACTACCGGCATTTCTCTGTGGTACTCCATTTTTGCGTGTAATACCCGCGCTAGAGCGCGTAGTTTCTTATACGTTTTTGTTTGTAATGCTTTAACTTTGTCTTCTATAAACACCAGTGATACCTGATCAATTCTCTCCCATACACGGTTACATCCGGTGATAAACTTTGCGAGTTTACGTATATCCTGCCGGTGGAACCTGTCACAACTAAGGCCAAACGTACCGTCGTATCCTGCGGTATGTAATTCCGTAAGCTCGTGGGTTAGTTCATCGGAAGTGTGCCACCATACGCCGTTAGTTGTGATTCTGTCAAATTCCATATCATACTTCCGTGCTGTGCGGGTTAGAGCTAATAATTCGCGTAGCGCAAGGAAAGGTTCACCCCCAGTGAAGCCTACTTTAATAATTTCGTACTCCGTGCATTGGCGTAAGAACTTTGATGCTGTCTTTAGATTAATGGTATCACTGCCGGGTTTTACCGTGCAATGTTTGCATGCGAGGTTGCATTTTGTTGTTAATGAAAACAGTACTTGTTCCGGTATAAACTTAGGTTTCATAATGTAAGAATTATAGTATAATATCCGTCATTATGTATATTTTTTGCGGGATGAAACTTAATTCCAACATATTCCTTGCGCCGTTAGCGGGTTATGCTGATGCCGGGTTCCGGAGTGTATGCCGTGAACTTGATGCCGGGTTTACCTACACCGAAATGATAAGCGTTATAAGCCTCGCACGTAAGATTATGCCGGCACTTGAGATGCTTAAGGTTGAACAAAACGAATTGCCGTATGGTGTGCAACTATTCGGGAAGCATGTTGAAAGCTATGCCATAGCAGCGGAACTGCTAAACTCCTATCCCGGGGTGGGGTGTATAGACGTTAATATGGGCTGTTCCGTTCGGAAAGTATCAAACCGCGGGGAAGGTGTTGGGTTGATGAGCACACCTGAACTTGCCACTGAAATTGTATCACGGATGAAAGCTGTAACGCATTTACCGGTGACTGCTAAAATACGAAAAGGGTGGGATGAGAATAGTATTAACGCTGTGGAGTTCGCAAAACGGTTGGAGCAAGCCGGGCTTAACGCTATTACTGTTCACGGGAGGACTAAGGTTCAAAGGTTTCAGGGTGTTGCGGACTGGGATATTATCCGTGATGTAAAGAAAGCGGTTAATATCCCTGTTATCGGGAACGGTGATGTACGCACACCGGAGGATGCAAAACGTATGCTTGCCCATACCGGCTGCGATGCTGTGATGATCGGCCGTGCAGCGGTGGGGAATCCCTGGCTTTTTCGGCAAATTAAGGAGTTAGTTGAAACCGGGAAATATACGCTTCCTGCTGCTAAGGATAAGCTTGGGATTTGTGTGGAACAGTATAAGAAGACATTGAAATATGTCAACCCGCAAAGCGCGGTGTTTCAGCTTAGGAAACACGTATTTTTTTATATCCGCGGCCTTGACGGTGCGGCAGAGGTCAGGCAACGGATTTCAGTGGAACGCTCCTGGGATGCTGTACTAATGATTCTGGCGGAATATCTGCATAAATTTGAGTAAAATATATACTTACAGCTTTTCTTGAGATTTGTTGCAAACAAATATGTGTGTAAAGTATAATGTTTTGTATATTTAGTTAATGGTTAAGGTGGAATTTTAATTTATGTATCAGAAGAAGAACTGGTTAACCCAACTTTTAGTTATCTCATTTTTGTGTACGCAGTTGGAAGGTATTGGTTCAACTGCGGAAGTTATGAATGCGGAACTATGTTTTTACCGCGGGGATGAGGTGTACTCAATTTTCCGTGATGTCGCGGTTAATAATTTGCGTTCTGATGAAGAAAAGGTTAAGGCTGTACTTACCGAACTTGTAAATGGTTTATTACCGGAAGAAAAAGTTGCATACCTGCGTACTGCAATCCCTGCTGGGACGGAAGTTATCGGTGTGAAGATTGCAGGGGAGGTAATATATATTGATTTTACATCTCAAATTGTTAAAGGTATAAACGAAGTGTCGTTAGCAGAGATTTCAAGGCAGGTGTTGTTCACTGCTAGAATTATAGTTCCTGCGGTTAATACTTATAAAATAACATCGATGGGTAAGCCGTTGGGTGAGTACATACCCAAAATTGTGATGACTGAAAAGGAAAAGGTGGACCTACAAAAGTCGTTGAAACTGTACCGTGCGCCAATACCGCCGGTAGCGCCTCGGACTAACGACGGGCCGTTTACCGGGAAAAATATTTCTGTAAGTCCCGGGCATGGGTATTGGTATACGTGCTATGCCTGGGTGTTCCAGCGTGGGCAGGTGTTTGGGTTTGAGGATAATGACGCTGCGTTGCGGGAAGATCATACAAATTGGCATATGATGCGCCACGTGATTAATTACTTGCTTGACGGCGGGGCATCTGTATTCCCGTGCCGTGATATGAATATGTCCTCCGGGAATGATACTGATGAGTCGGATATCGGCCTTGCTGCACCAAATAAGCCGTGGTGGTTGATGGCAGGGAAGTATTACATAAAAAAAGTTGGTGCACCAAAAGCGGTCTCCGATCCTAGTACGTCAGCGCAAAGTTGTGATCCTCAAAACCAAAAGGCAAAGGATTGGAAAGCACGGCCGTATTACGGGAATTGGTTGCTAAAAAACGGGCCGGGGATGGATTTTCATATTGCGTTCCATACAAACGCGAGTAGTAACGCGTCAGTCCGCGGGATGCAGTTTTATGTTGATGTAGATGCAAATGCGGATAATGGTAGTGATTACGATGGGGGTAATCTTCAGGTGCATGTGGATAATATACCTAAACACCGCTTATCTGCGCAAAAAGTGTATGCCCAGGCGGATAAGTTAATTAAAAAGTATTATGACCCGACTTGGAAGTCCGTAGCAATTTATTATACTGACTGGCAGTACTCGGAGAATCATCATTCCCAGGCGCCGTGTTTTATGGCGGAATTTTTGTATCACACAAATGCAATGGATACTAAAGCGTTACTTGACGAAAAGTTCAGGAGGCTTGCAGGGCAGGCGTATTACAAAGGTTTATGTGATTACTGGGGTATAACGGAATACGGGTTGCCGGTTACTATTACCGACCTTAAGGCGTATCCCGGGAGTTCTGCCGGGCAAGTGAGGCTCGTGTGGAGCGCGCCAGGTGAGGATTATACGTATGTCAGCGCAATTAAGTATGTGTTAAAATATTCAAATGCTCCTATTGACACAAAAACTAAGTTTGACGCTGCAACAGTGTATCCGCAAGCATGGGTGCCGAAGTATCGATGGTGGATGGAAGAAAAGGTTATTGACGGGTTCACTCCGGGTGTAACTTACTATTTTGCTATAACTTCAGAGAATGATACTGAAGATATTTCAAAAGTGTCAAATTCAGCTGGGACATACGCAAAAAATGCGGGGGTAATTATTACCGGGGATATTAGCGGGAATATTAAGGATTTACTGGCTAGTGTTGCAGTATCTACCGCCCAAGTAATGTTAGTGCCTAATGGTGACGGTGTGTATCCTGATAAAAACGGGAATTACAGGATAGCAAACCTTACTCCGGGGGTTTATACGTTAAACATTACTGCCGCAGGGTATTCTGCTCAAACAAAAACGTGTGCGGTTGTCGCACAGTCAACTGTTACTGTAAATTTCTACCTCGTGTCCGGTTCCAGCGGTGCGATTAACGGCCGTGCGGTGAATAAACTTACCGGAGAACCTGTATCGGGTGTGAAGATAGTTAATACTTCAAATAATAATGCGACAGTGTATACTGACACCAGCGGGGATTATATTTTTGGTAGCCTTTCTCCGGGGGCGTATTTTATCACTACTCAGGTTGCGGGGTATCAAAATGCGAATAGTTTGTGTACCGTAAGCGCTGGGAATTTGACGGTATTGGATTTTTCATTAACCCCAAGTGGTGTCACTACCGGGAATTTGAATGTCCGTGTTCTGGATTCTGTTAATACATTGTTGACACTTAACGGTGCGGATTGTTTCCTAAGCCCGGAAAACCGGCATGTACTGACTAATACCGGCGGGGTGTATAGTTTCAACAATATTGTTTCAGGGAGCCATACTGTGACGGTTAATCTCGCGGATTATGCTGTTGCGTCGTCCACGTGTTCAATTACTTCAGGGGTTACAGCAGAACTTATAATAAGATTGATACCGTTAGCTTCCGTTTGCGGGGTTTATGGGATAGTAACAAATAAAACTACTTCCGCAGCGTTGCAGGATGCAGGGATTAGTATTTTAGAGAATAGCAGGGTTGCACAGTCAGGATCTAACGGTGTATATGAGTTCACGAATTTATCTTCCGGCACTTACAATCTTGCAGTTTCTCTTTCCGGTTATGAATCAAGTACAACAACGTTTACCCTGGGGTCAGGTGAACGTAAAGAAGTTAATTTTGAACTTACGCCGTTAGCGAGTATTACCGAAATTTCGGGTCGCGTAACGGATAATACTGGGAATGCGATCAAAGGTGCAACCGTAAAAGTGGTAAAAGGTAATACTGTGAATACTTTGATAACGGATGCAAATGGTAATTATAAATTGTCAAACATTTCAGCGGCAGGGTATTATAACGTTGAATTTAGCCATATTGGGTACGAAACAGTTAGTAAAAACAATCAGTATATAACGCTTGGGAGCGCTAATGTAATAAATGCTCAAATGCAGCCTGTTGAAACATTACAAAATGTGCAGTTGAGTAATAGTGTTTATACGCCTATACGTGACGGTGTAGCGCAGGTGTTGACTTTAAAGTTTAATGTTTCATCCGGTGAGAGTAATGTGGTGGTTAGGGTTTATGATATCAAAGGGCGTAGTGTGCGGCAGATGGAGAATGTAATGGTTAACGGTACAGCTGCGGAAACGTCCTGGGATGGTAATGATAATGCCGGCCGTGCAGTACCCGGCGGGGTATATATCTATCAGATCGAAGCCGGGGGGAAAGTGCGTACCGGTAAGATTCTTGTCGCTAAATAAAGAAAGGATGTTGTTGTATGGCAAAGTTTGTAAGGTTCAAAACAGGTAATATTCCTCCGAGTTACGGGCTGGTCGAAGGAAGTGATGTTACGTTGTTGGAAGGCGATGTTTTTTTGGGTTATAGGTTATTAAAGACAGTATTGCAGTTGCGTGACCTTGAAATCCTTGCCCCTGTATTGCCTCCGAATATTTATGCTGTAGGGTTGAACTACCGTGATCATGCGGAAGAAAATAATTTGCCGTACCCCAAAATACCGCCGGTATTTATGAAAGCTAATACCAGCGTTATTGCGCATGGAGAAAAAATTAAGCTCCCGAAATGCGCACCAAAGATGGTGGATTATGAAGCGGAACTCGGGGTGATCATAAAAAAACCGGCATTGAATGTTCCTGAAGATAAAGCTATGGAGTTTGTCGCAGGGTATACCTGCGCAGATGATGTCAGTGCGCGGGATGTGCAGTTTGAAACCAATGAAAAACAGTGGGTCCGCGGGAAGTCGTTTAATACGTTTTGTCCACTTGGGCCGTTTATAGTTACCGACGTTTATTCAAAAGGGTTGAGTGTTGAGTTAAGGCTTAATGGTAAAGTTATGCAGAAGTCTAATACAGATAATCTTATACATAATGTTTCTAAATTAATTGCGCATCTGTCACAGGATAATCTGTTATTACCCCAAACATTGATTCTTACCGGTACACCGGGCGGGGTTGGGCATTTTAAGAAACCGCCGGTATACCTCAAGCCAGGGGATGATGTGGAAGTTGAAATCGGGGATGTAGGTATTCTCCGGAATATTGTGGAGTAAGAATTGTTGATATGAAAATATTGTCTAATAAACAGATATTCTCTGACGGGAAGCATAACGCGTTTACTTCTATCTCAAAATTTAAGGGTAAGTATTTTATAGTGTTCCGTCACGGGGAAAGTCATGTGTCTTTAGACGGGAAGATTGTAGCCATTACTTCAGAGGATCTTAAGGTGTGGTCACTACCGTCAGTCGTTGCGGATATCGAGACGGATGACCGGGACCCTAAATTGTTTGTGTTTAACGATAAACTTTACTGCGCGTACCAAACACGGCATCTTAAGGATAATGATCCAAAACAAAGCGTTGCGGAACCTATGATTACATGGACAGAAGACGGGTTTAATTGGTCAATCCCTGTAAAGATGATTGATCTTATGGGTGTGCCTTGGTATGTTCACCAGGGTGCGGATGGTAAGTTTTATTCTGCATTATACACTTTTGAGGACCGTACTGACGGGCGTACCTGGAAAGTTGTATTACTAAAAACTGCGGATCCTGAAAAAAAGTGGGAGCAACAATCGGTTATATGGCAGGGTGAATCCGCGAATGAGACGGATATCCTGTTTTCCGGGGATAAGCTTTACGCGGTTATCCGGAGGGAGAGAATGAATACTGTTATAGTATCATCAGTTATGCCGTATACAACCTGGGAGAAAGTGTATGAACTGCCTTTTGAAGTACACGCTCCGGTGTTGTATCCGTCACAACAAAACACCGGCGGGTTCTATATAATTGGAAGGTTGATACAACGCACAACGGAGTTCGGGTTGCCGTATCATGAAGTTGCAGTATTTGAATGGGCACCCGTAACTGGGTTTAAGAAACATTGTATATTTGTCAGCGGGTACGGTGTTGATTCTTCATACGCGGGTATCTGCGGGATTGATGGGCAACCTGATGAACTTGCGGTATCCTATTATTTTGGTACATCGCAGCAGGCAAGTATTTTTGTTGCCCGGATAAAAACCTGAACTTCTACTTCCCGTGTTCTGCGAATAATGCTTTGTTTATGAAGCGTTTAATCTTGAAACGGTTAAATAATCCGAGTTTAATAAATTCAATGCCGTGTAACGGGCCGATATCTGAGCTGTAAGTCCAGCAGACTTTTCCTTTAACGCGTATAGGCTTGCTGTCCGCTGAGAGTGAAAATATTAGTGTATAAATTTCATCTTTTTTTAATTCCGCGTGTGCTTGCAGGCCAAGCCCGCCTGCGCTGATATTACTCGTCACGCCTGTGCATACCCGTCCTGTGCTTTTTTTGTCGTATACTTCAAGTTTTAGGATTAACGGTATACGTTCAAATTTACGCCTGTTGATTGACATTAGACAGTATTTCCTTTTCCATAAACTGCGTTATTTTGAATATATTATATCAAATATACCATGCTTTTTGCCTAACATTTAAGTATACGCCTTTAATAATTGGTATAATGTATTTATTAATTGTTATGTACAAACATTAAGTAGATCGGGGATACTAATGAAAAAAGATGGGAAGAAAGAGTTGAAATTTGAGGTTGCTATTGCGCGGCTGGAAGAAATAGTTGCCGCTCTTGAGTCAGGTAATGTCGAGCTTGATAAGTCATTGGAGTTATTTGAAGAAGGAATTGGCTTGGTGAAGTATTGTAATGAAAAAATTAATGAAGTTAAGGGTAAGATTGAAATCCTGATGAAAACAGGTGAGGGTAAATTCATAAAAAAAGTGTTTGAAGAGGATAACAGCAAAGACGGGGATGGTAATATTGGAAAAGTTTAAGGCATACTGGAAAAAAAGTTGTCCTAAGATTGATGGTAAAATTCATGCGGAACTGCGGGGATTAAAGCCTTATACCCCAAAAAGGTTGTATTCCGCAATGGAGTATGCTTTATTTACCGGAGGGAAAAGGTTGCGTCCTGTATTATGCCTTGCCGGTGCGTATGTGTTGGGTAAAGAAGTAACACCTGCGTTATTGAGGTTGGCTTGTAGTGTTGAGTTTGTGCATACGTACTCATTGATTCATGACGACCTGCCGGCATTGGATAATGATGATTACCGCCGGGGAAAACTTACCTGCCACAAAAAGTTTGATGAAGCAACGGCGGTACTTACGGGTGATGCGTTATTAACTCATGCGTTTGAACTGATTACAGGGACAAAAGGCGTACCTGCGGAACGGAAAGTATGGATTGTTAATGAATTGGTGAGAGCGATCGGCGCAGGGGGAATGATCGGCGGGCAGGTGGTTGATCTTGAGTTGATTACAAAAAAGAAGGTTTTGGAGAAACATATTCATTATGTATACCGTCATAAAACTGCGGATTTAATCCGTGCGAGTATTATTACCGGCGCAATTGCAGCGGGTGCAGAGGCAGATGATATAAAACGGTTATCGATATACGCGGAGAACGTGGGGTTGGCATTCCAGGTGCAAGATGACTTATTGGATTATAACGAAGATGTTAAAGCTAAACGCGTGACGTATCCCGTAGTGGCGGGGTTAAATAAAACTAAGGATGATCTTGGAATTATGGTAGGTAACGCTAAACGCGTAATCAAAAAGTACCTTCCGCGTGCGGATGTATTGCAGGGATTCGCGGAGTTTGTTATTAACAGGGACAGGTGATATAGTTTTTTATGGTACTAGAAAAAGTTAATTTTCCTGATGACCTTAAACGTGTAGAGAAAGAGCAGTTACCGAAACTAGCTAATGAAATACGTGAGGTTATTATTAATACAGTCTCAAAAACAGGGGGGCATCTGGCGCCAAGCCTTGGGTGTGTGGAGCTCGCAATTGCGATACATTATGTTTTTGATACACCCAAGGATCAGGTGGTTTGGGATGTCGGCCATCAGTCATATGCTCATAAGATACTTACAGGGAGAAAAGATAGGTTTCAAACATTACGTCAGCATGATGGGTTAAGCGGATTCCCTAAACGCGTGGAAAGTGCGTATGATCCTGTTGGTACCGGCCATTCATCAACGTCAATCTCCGCAGCGCTGGGATTAGCGGTTGCGCGGGATATTAAGGGTGAGAACCATAAAGTTGTAGCAGTTATCGGTGATGGAAGTATGACCGGCGGGATGGCGTTCGAAGCACTGAATAATGCGGGGAGTTTGCATAATGATATGCTTGTTATCCTCAACGATAACGCAATGTTTATTTCTCATAGTGTTGGCGCACTGGCTGCGTATTTCACTAAGATCTTGACATTAGGGTTAGTTAAGAAGTTTGAGAAGACAGTGGAAACGTTTTTCAGGAGGCTGCATTTTCTCGGGGTGTATATGCTTAGGATTGCAAAACGGTTTAAACTTTTATTTTTCCCGGGGATGTTGTTTGAAGAGATGGGTTTTTCGTATCTCGGGCCGATTGACGGGCATGATCTTGAATTATTGATTACTACTTTGGAACGTATAAAAGATTTTAAGGGGCCGGTGTTGTTGCATGTTATCACGCGTAAGGGGAAAGGGTATTCCCCTGCGGAAAAGCAGCCGGCTAAGTTTCATGGAACACCTGCGTTTTCATTGGAAGAAGAAGATGATGAAATTTTGAGTACTGCAGGGTATACGGCTGGAACTCAGCAGAATGATGGGAAGAAAGTGTTGACTTATACTCAGGTATTCTCTAAATCACTTGTTAAACTAGCGGAGAATGATACGCGTATTTGCGCGGTAACCGCTGCAATGCCGGAAGGGACAGGGTTAGGGATGTTTGCTCAAAAGTTTCCTGACAGGTTTTTTGATGTTGGGATTGCTGAACAGCATGCAGTAACTTTTGCGTCAGGTTTAGCGGTTAACGGTATGCGCCCGGTAGTAGCGATGTATTCTACGTTTATGCAGCGCGCGGTTGATCAGTTGATACACGATGTTGCGTTACAGAATTTGCCGGTAACTATTGTTCTTGACCGCGGTGGGCTCGTAGGGGAAGATGGGCCGACGCATCACGGGGTGTTTGATTTATCGTATCTCAGAATGATACCGAACCTTGTTATTATGTCGCCGCGGGATGAGAATGAATTGCAAAGGATGTTGTATACAGCAGTAAAACTTGACCGCCCGGTGGCAGTACGGTATCCGCGGGGGTATGGGTATGGTGTTGAGCTGGAACAGGATATACGGCAGTTGGAGGTTGGTAAGGCTGAAGTGGTTCATTCAGTAAAAGGACGTGGGGTTATAACGGTGTTGGGTATTGGTAATATGGTAATCCCTGCTGTGCGTGTTGCTGAAAAACTGGCTGCTGAGGATAAGATTGAAGTTCAGGTTATTGATATGAAGTTTGTAAAACCGTTGGATACATGTATGATTGATAAAGTATTGAGTGAATACCAAAAAGTTGTGACTGTAGAAGAAAACGTTCTTACCGGCGGGTTTGGGAGCGGGGTAGGGGAGTATATCGGGAGTAAGTACAGCGGAGTAAAACTTCTGAACATTGCGTTACCGGATAAGTTTATTGAGCATGGTAAGGTTGTTGAACTTCATAAAATATATGGTTTGTCTGAAGATAAATTGTGTGAGTCCATAAGACAGTTTGCTGGTTCGTAATGTTAAAAAAAACTGCTCAACGGAAAAAGTTGTGTGATATTGTCGCTGATAAATGCTGTATCCCCGTTAAACTTGCCGGTGCGTTGGTATTGGCTGGAGAGATTGAAGTGAATGGCGTGGTTATCACAAAACCGGGTGTAATGGTTGGGTTGGATTCTGTGATTAAGAGGTTGGAACTACGGAAGTATGTTTCCCGGGGAGGTATTAAATTATCCGCGGCTTTGGATAAATTTAATGTGCTTCCCGCGGGGAAGGTGTGTATCGATGTAGGATCTTCAACCGGCGGGTTTACCGACTGCCTGCTTCAACGTAATGCTGAACGCGTGTACGCAGTGGATGTAGGTTATGGGTTGATTGATGTTAAGTTAAGGAATGATAAACGTGTGGTATTGCTTGAACGTACTAATGCGAGGATGCTTAACCGTAAGGTGATTGAACTTAAGTGTAAAGAATCAGGGGTTGAGTACCTTGTTCCGTCACTTGCAGTGATTGATGTAGCGTTTATTTCATTACGCATGGTTCTCACGCCGGTGAGTGAGGTATTGAGTGATGACGGTGTGATTGTTGCGTTATTAAAACCGCAGTTTGAGGTTGAACCCCGGGATTTGGTTAAAGGTATTGTCAGGGATGTTGGGGTTAGAGAAAAAGTTGTTAGTGATATTAAACAATACATTGGAACGGTTGGGTTAGTATGTACCGCTGTTACGGAGTCGGTTATTAAGGGAGCGAAGGGGAATGTTGAGTATTTGTTACATATTACGAAGGGTGTTGATAGCGGTTTTACAGTCTAGCTATGGCCGGGATGCTTGATATTTGTCAGTAGTATGTTATAAAATGTATTTTTATGGGTATGCAACAGGGTTGTTTTATAGAAACGGTTATTAATTAATGAACAAAAAAGTTACAGTTTTTGCAAAAGGGTTGGATTGGTTAAGTAAAGGTTTTGTGGTGGTACGTAAACCTATAACTAAACCTGAAGATATTAAAAAAGAATTGAAAAAGGATACCTCCGTTGCATTAATAGATTCTTTGCGTGACCGTGACCCGTTTGTAAGGTCAATCTCTGCGGAAGTCCTGGGGAGAATGAAGGAAAGAAACGCTGTTACACAATTGACCGGATTGTTAAAAGATCAGTCGAAGTTTGTCCGTGAGAAAGCTGCGTTATCACTCGGGCAGATAGGCGATCGCCGTGCAGTACCTGCGTTGATTGAATCACTTACCGATGAGAGTGAGGAAGTAAGGGTTACTGCTGCGGGTGTGCTCGGGCATCTTAGGGATCGTTTGGCAGTACCGGCGCTGATTAAGGCAATGAAGGATCAGGGTAGTATTACACGGATAAAAGCTGCGATTTCGCTTGGGTGTATTGGCGATAAGGAAGCTGTTCCGGCGTTGTATGATTCGTTAGAGGATGAGAATGAATTTGTGCGGAAATACGCGGCGGAAGCGCTGGGGAGTATCGGCCGCCCGGCAGTACCTGCGTTATTACGCGCGTTGCGTAATGAAAAAGTAAGGGCAAACGTTGCATCGGCGTTAGCGACGATTAAGTAAACATGTAGAAAAGGTTGTATTGTGGAAGAAGTAGTTTATAATTTCACTGAAATAGAACAAAAATGGCAGCGTGTATGGACTGAAAAAAAAGCGTTTCAAACCGGTGATGCTGCAGGTAAGCCGTATTATTATTGTCTTGTAATGTTCCCGTACCCGTCCGGGAAAATTCATATGGGGCATGTACGGAATTATGTTATCGGCGATGTTGTTGCCAGGTACAAACGCGCGTGCGGGTATAATGTTTTTCATCCCATCGGGTGGGACGCGTTTGGTATGCCTGCAGAAAACGCGGCTATCAAACACGGGACGCATCCTGCAAAGTGGACATACGCGAATATTGATAATATGCGGAAACAGTTGATGAGGATGGGGATTTCCTATGACCTCAGCCACGAACTCGCTACTTGTTCTCCGGAATTTTATAGGTGGAACCAATGGTTTTTCCTGCAGTTTTATAAACGCGGGTTAGCGTATAAGCGTAAGGCTAGTGTTAACTGGTGCCCAAAATGCCAGACTGTACTTGCGAATGAACAGGCAACTAACGGTAAATGCTGGCGGTGTGATTCTTTAGTTGAACAAAAAGATATTGCGCAGTGGTTCTTCAAAATCCGTGATTACGCGCAAAGGTTACTTGACGGGCTGAAAGATATTAAGCGCGGATGGCCGGAACGTGTATTGTTAATGCAGGAGCACTGGATTGGCGAGAGTACTGGCGCGGAAGTTGTATTCAAACTTAATGGCGAACTACCGGTAAAAGTGTTTACTACACGGCCGGATACGTTGTTTGGTGCTACGTTTATGGTACTTGCTCCGGAACATACTGTTGTCCAGCAGTTAATAGGGCAGGTGAGTAACCGTTCTCAAGTTGAGGAGTATGTTTCTAAATCACGAAGGAAAACTGTGCTTGAACGCACGGCGCTGGACCGCGAAAAAACAGGGGTTCCTCTCGAAGGTGTTACTGCCGTGAATCCTGTTAACGGGAAAAGGATTCCCGTATGGCTTGCGGATTATGTATTAACAAGTTATGGTACCGGCGCAATTATGTCAGTCCCCGCGCATGACCAGCGGGATTTTGAATTTGCGAAAAAGTTTGGGTTGGATATAATCGAAGTTATCCGTCCGGTGGATGAAAAACAAACATCCTTACCGGCTAATGCGTACGGCGGGGATGGTGTGATGGTAAACTCCGGGGAGTATAACGGTATACCCGCTGAGGAGTTCAAGAAAAAAATTGTCGGGTGGCTTAAGGAAAAAGGAGTGGGTGAGTTCCGGATAGAGTACCGCCTGCGGGATTGGTTAATCTCGAGGCAGCGTTACTGGGGTACGCCGATACCCGTGATTTACTGCCCGAAATGCGGCGCTATGCCTGTACCTGAGAAAGATTTGCCGGTTGTTTTGCCGGAGAATGTGCCGTTCTCAGGGACCGGTGAGTCGCCATTGGCTAAGTCAGAAGAGTTTGTTAATACCAAATGCCCGGGTTGCGGGATTGATGCTAAACGTGAGACTGATACTATGGACACGTTTGTTGATTCTTCATGGTATTACCTTCGTTACTGCGATAATAAGAATGCGGAGAAGCCGTTTGAGCTTGCAAAGATTAAGCAGTGGATGCCGGTGACACAGTATATCGGCGGGATTGAGCATGCGTGTATGCACTTGATTTATTCACGGTTTTTCCATAAGGTGCTCCACGACCTTGGGCTTGTGGATAATGATGAACCGTTCGCTAATCTTTTAAACCAGGGTATGGTTACACTTGAAGGTTCAGCGATGTCTAAGTCAAGAGGTAATATCGTTGAGCCGGATACTGTAATGGTAAAATACGGGGTGGATACTATCCGTACTTTTGTTATGTTCGCTTCACCTCCGGAGAAGGATCTTGACTGGTCAGATGCCTGGATTGAAGGTATCTGGCGGTTTCTTTCACGTGTATGGCGGTTGGTGGTGAAATATAAAGCGTTGAATGGTTTGGGTGAAGTCGTTAAGGTTGAGCCAAAAGTGTGTACTGAATTGGTGAGGCGTTATAATATCGCGGTGAAACGCGTGACACTGGATATTGATAACCGGTATCAGTTTAATACCGCTATCGCTGCGGTGATGGAGCTTACCAACGCAATTACTGAGTATCAGGGAATAGGCGATGCTGTCTCCGGTAAGGCAATTGAGGTCTTATTAAAAATTCTTAACCCGTTTGCTCCGCATATGACCAGTGAGTTATGGGAGTATTTAGGTAAAAGTGAAGATATCATTATCGCACCGTGGCCAAAGTATGACGAGTCCGCGATTGCTACTTCTGAAATTGAAATCCCTGTTCAGGTAAACGGTAAATTGCGGGGGAAGGTCGTAATTCCTGCGGAAGGATGGACGGATCAGCAGGTGAAAGATTGTGCAATGGGGAATGATAACGTTAAAAGTATTATCGGTAATCAGAGTGTGTCAAAAATAATTTATGTGCCTAAAAAAATGGTGAATATTGTTGTAAAATAATAGTTAACTTTAGTTGTTATGTAATACAAGGAGTACGAACAAGATGAGAAACTTAATAAAAAGTTTACCGTTATTATTGCCGTTAGTACTGATACTGCCTTCCTGCGGGCCCGCGTCGTATGGTAAACAAACAATTGCCGGCGTGGGTGAGGTTGTGTCCTCCACAAAAAATTTGCCGTCATACATAAAAAAAGTTGCAATTCCGATGTTTACCAATAAAACTGTTACTTACGGTTTGGAAGAAGCGCTGACCTTGCGTGTAAAAGAAGAGTTTTACCGTGATGGCCGGATGGAAGTTGTGGATGAACAAAAAGCGGATGCTATCATTATCGGCGATATAACACGGTATATTCTTGAACCTTTAACGTATGACGATGATCATTTGGTGGTAGAACAGAAGTTGTGGGTACTATTCGACTTTGGCTTATTTGAGAAAGATGTTGTTACGGGTAAGTGGAAAGAAAAACCGTTGATTTATGAGCGTAACCTCGAAGGGTCATATCGTTTTTTTGTCTCAACAAAACCCGGGGGTATGTCTGAAGCTGAAGCACAAAGGCTTATCTGGGATCGGTTAAGCCGTGATATCCTGGTACGCGTTACCGAAGGGTATGGGACAGTGACCGGGATATCTGACCGTAAAGTCCCGCCGGCTGTGGAATGAATTATACAGATTTTATCAAAAACGTTCGACAAAAGAATGTTAAGCCAATATATTTTATTGCCGGGCCTGAGGATTATTTTAAGATTGACGGTGTAAGCCGTCTTGTTAATGCGTTACTTCCAGACAAAACTGCAAGGGATTTTAACTTCGATAATTATGCTGCGTGTGATGTTGATTTACTGACAGTAATTAATACGGCAAATACTGCACCGCTTTTTTCTGAGAAACGATTGGTTGTCCTTAGGAACTTACCTAGAAAAGTGTATTCCCGCCCTCCGCATATTTTGACGGATTATATTAAAAACCCTTATCAATCCACTTGTCTTGTTATCACTATGGAGAAGGGGTTTAACAAAGATGATAAAAAAAGAGGGCTTATAAGCGAAGCGTTGGTTAACGGCGAACTTATAAGCTGTTATGATGTTAACAACATATTTATATTACACGAAATAATTAATGAAATGCTGGAAGAACAAAAAGTATCAGTGACAGATAATGCGATGAGGTTATTGACAGAAAACGTGGGTATGTCAGTATATGCAATTCAAAATGAGATTGAAAAAATTGTTAGTTATTACGGCGGTAAGATAAAAGTTGTGGATACAGAAGAAGTTAATGAAGTGAGTAATATGGTAAGACAGCAGACAGTGGATGACCTGTGGTTTGCGCTTACCAGCCGTAATCCCGGGGATGTATTGGCAGTGGTTGAGCGGCTGTACATGACTGGTGATGTTGCTGTAGCTGTTTTCCCGGCTTTAGCAAGAAATATCAGAGAATTTGCGTTATGTAAAGGGTTAATGGAATCCGGGAATCTTGCCTTACAGTCCGCTGCTTTAAGGATAGGAGTTTATGAATTTATGCCGCGGTATAAAGCGTTAGAAAGCGTGCTAAAGAAGTATTCTCTTGATTTTTTTGTCTCCGCAATACAATACTCAGCTGAATTGGAATACCAATACAAACGCGGGCGTAAACCTACAGAATCTGCGGTTGAAGAGTTGTTATTAAAGTTTATTAATTTTAATTGTTAATCTTGACTTCTTCCGTGCGCAAGTGCTTGGATGAATTATATGTAAGCGCGCAGCGCTGTCAAGTTCCGAAAATACTTTTTTGATAAGTTCTTTCGCTTTTGCACTGTCTTTATTTTTAATAATTTCTTCCATCTCTTTCACAAGTTTCTTTATACTTGAAATTATTCTATGGTTATACACCCGGTGCTTTGCGGATTTACGTACTTCCTTTTTTGCCGATGCATGACGTCCTGTTTTCTTTTGTTGTGCCATTTGACTTTACCTTCTTACTCCTTTATTAAAATATATTATCTTATTTATGAGATATTAATTTACTAAATATATGAACTGTTAGTCAATACCTTGTGAGAAAAGGTATAATATATAATTTATAAAGTATTTCAGAAAGTTGGATTTAACGTGGCAGAGGATAAAGGTATAATCAAGCACGCGTCAAGTGTTACCACAGCGACATTGATCTCGCGGGTGTTGGGGTATATACGTGATATGGCGATTGCGGTAGTGTTTGGTGCGGGATTCGCTGCGGATACGTTTTACGCAGCGTACCGTATACCCAATCTTTTAAGGAGATTGCTTGGGGAAGGGTCGTTATCCACATCGTTTGTGCCGGTATTCACGGATTATCTTACAAATAAGACGGAAGCTGATGCACGAAGGTTATGGAATGTAGTATTCACGTTTCTTACTATCCTGTTGATGGTATTAACTTTACTTGGGATATTATTTGCGCCGCAGATTACTAAACTTATCGCCTGGGGATTTACCGGTTCCGAAGGGAAGCTTGAACTAACGATTTTGCTTACCAGAATAATGTTTCCGTACCTGTTCTTTATCTGTCTTGCGGCATTGATGCTTGCGACACTGAATTCGTTGCATATATTTTTTATACCAGCGCTTGCACCGGCAATGCTTAGTGTTGCGGAGATACTGTATGTCGGGGTAATTGCTGTGTTTTTTGTCAGTGTAAAAACGGATATGTCAACCGCAGTGGTGGGATTATCAGCTGCGGTGGTAGCAGGCGGGATTGGGCAGTTGGTATTCCAATTACCGAGTTTGTATAAACGCGGATGGGTGTTAAAATTCGCGTGGGATCCCGGACATCCGGGATTACACCAGATACTTTGTATGATGATCCCCGCGATGATAGGGTTTTCCGTTGAACAGATTAATACGTTTGTTAATACCGTATGCGCATCATTTCTTGCAGAAGGGAGTGTTACTGCGTTGTATTACTCTAACCGTATTGTCCAGCTGCCTCTTGCTTTGTTCGGGATATCAATCGCTACGGTATCTCTGCCGTTATTCTCGAGGAATGTTGCAAAAAATGATACTGTTGCATTACGTCAAAATTTTTCGCAGGCGGTACGGTTGATTATATTTACAATCTTACCGGCAATGGCAGGGTTAATGGTACTTTCAACTCCTATAATCAGGTTGTTGTTCGAGTACGGAAAGTTTACGGCAGAGGCGACACGGTTAACTTCAACAGCAATGTTTTTTTATGCTATCGGGTTAGTGCCGTTTGCGGTAGTAAAAGTTGTAGCCGGGATGTTCTATGCGTACAAAGATACACGTACACCTGTACTTGTAGCGGGCGCAGCAATGGCGTTGAATATTGTGTTAAACATTGTATTGATGAAACCCCTGGGGGTTGGCGGGTTGGCGTTATCAACTTCCATAGCGTCATTTGTTAATGTCATTATCCTGGGATACCTGTTACGCAAAAAAGTCGGGCTTTTAGATGGAAAAAGAATATCTGTAACATTTTACAAATGCTTATTTGCTGTGGGTGTGATGACTATTGCGTGTTACCTTTTATCAGGTATGGTATTTAAGGGCAGTACAGTATTGGGTGTGCTATTATCGGTTTTATCTTCAGTATTGATATACTTCGGTATAAGTTACTTCTTTAAACTTGAAGAATTTGGGATTATGCTCAACTTGTTTAAGTTAAAAATTGTTAAGCCAAAATGAAGGTTGATTACAATATATTACCCTCAACACCAGGGGTATACCTTATGCGCAGCAATACCAGTGAGGTGTTGTACATCGGGAAAGCAAAAGTTTTGCGTTCAAGGGTAAGGAGTTACTTCAAAAACCGTGATATCCCGCAGCGTATAGCAATGATGGTATCGTTAATTTCGTATGTCGATTATATCCAAACATCAACGGAGAACGCTGCGTTATTACTGGAACAAAAGCTTATCAATAAATATAAGCCGCGGTTCAATATTATCTGGCGTGATGACAAAAGTTATCCATATATTAAACTTACGTTAAACGAAAAGTATCCGAGGTTAATGGTAGTTCGCGGGCGTAAACGTGACGGCGGGGCGTATTACGGGCCTTATACAAAACAGTACGAGATAAAATTGTTGCTCCGGTGGATACATTTAATATTTGCATTACGCAAGTGTAAGTACGATTTTGATAACCATTCTCCAAAAGTGGAAGTGTTGAAGAAATGTTTGTACTACCAGATGCATCGCTGTAACGGCCCGTGTTTATCACCGGAAGCGGAACGTGAGTATGAAGGTATAGTTGAGAAGGTACGCTATTTTCTTGACGGGAAGCATAAACGCGTGCTGGGTATGTGGAAGAAGGAAATGCGTTCAGCTGCGGAAAAAATGGATTTTGAACGCGCTGCGCGGGTAAGGGATATGATCCGTAGGGTGGAAGTCCTTACGGAACGTATAAGGTTGCGTGAACTCACTGAACCTGATCTTGAGACCGCTATATCAACGTCAGAGTACAAGATGTCAAAAGTTTTTGTGGAATTAAAAACATTATTTTCATTACCAAAAGTACCGGAGATCATTCAGTGCATTGATATCTCAACATTAGGAGGGAAGTATTCAGTTGGCGCAATCGTTACTTTTGTTAATGGTTTACCTGAGAAAAAATGGTACCGCAGGTATAAGATCAAGGCAGTCACGGGTGTGGATGATTATCTTATGATGAAAGAAGTTGTTACCCGCAGGTTCGCTAAATCACAGGATGATATGCCTGACCCTTCTCTTTTATTAGTTGACGGCGGAAAAGGGCAGTTGGCGGTAACTGCGGGAGTACTTGCTGAACTTAATCTCAGAATTCCATTGCTTTCATTAGCTAAACGTGAAGAAATAGTGTATTCCCAAAAATATTTTGATGGTTTGGCATTACCTCCGGGTTCGGCTGTATTGCAGTATCTTCGCAGGATGCGCGATGAAGCGCATAGATTTGCTGTTACCTATCACCGTTTATTACGAAAAAAGGGTATTTACTGAAAAGTGAAGGATTGAATGTGTCCACCGACGGTAAAATATGTGAAAAAAAACACAGTTGACAAAACCGGGGATTTTGCTATTAATCATAATAGAATGGGTGTATCAAAAAAGGCCATATCATAGGTATGTACTTTTGTAAAGATTTTTCTTCAGTCGTAGTATGTTGAGGTGGTAAGATTATGCCTAAAGGTAAAGTTAAATGGTTTAGTGACCGCAAAGGGTTTGGTTTCATTGAAACCCCGGAGAAACCAAACAGTGATGTTTTTGTCCATTATTCTTGTATCGAAGGTGAAGGTTACAGGTCATTAAGCGCAGGTGATGACGTGGAATTCGAGATGGACGAGTCGGATAAAGGTTTAAAAGCGAAAAAGGTTATGAAACTCTAGTTTTATTGCGGTCAGTTGGGTTTAAGAAATTTGAGGTTAACAAACAATCCCGGTTATAAACACCGGGATTGTTTATTTTTTGACATACTGGCCGGGATTTAATAGAATACACAAATATGATTAAATTTATTTATGGTTTACTTTATGGCAGTAAAAATAAGCGTGAGCTCAGGAAATTACAGCCGTTTGTTGAAAGTATTAACGAATTAGAAGAGGAAATTGAAAAATTATCGGATATTGAGCTCGCAGATAAGACTGCTGAATTCAGAAAACGTATTATTGAATCAGGTGAAACTTTGGATGAAATCCTGCCGGAAGCGTTTGCTGTAGCGCGTGAAGCAAGTAAACGTACGCTTAAACTCCGCCCGTTTGATGTTCAGCTTATAGGCGGGATGGTATTGCATAAAGGCAATATTGCTGAGATGAAAACAGGGGAAGGGAAAACATTAGTTGCAACGCTGCCTGTGTACCTCAATGCATTGACCGGCAAGGGTGTGCATGTAGTTACTGTAAACGACTACCTTGCTAAACGCGACTGTACGTGGATGAGCCCAATTTATCAGTTTCTTGGATTAACCGTAGGTTTTGTACAGCATGACATGGCGGATGATATACGCAAGAAAATGTATGGCTGCGATATAACGTATGTCACCAATAATGAGATTGGCTTTGATTACCTCCGTGATAACATGAAGTTCCGTAGTGACGACCGTGTCCTTCGCGGTTTAAACTATGCTATCGTAGATGAAGTTGACTCAATCCTTATCGATGAAGCGAGGACGCCGTTGATTATCTCAGGACCGGCAGAAGAGTCTACGGATAAATATCATATTATCAACCGTGTCGTTCCTCAGTTAAAAGGGCGGTTCGTAACGGAATCTGAGGAAATTGATGCTAAACATGATGGGATTGATTTATCAAAAGGGTATGATTATGTCGCTGATGAAAAAAATCATACTATATCACTCACCGAACAAGGTGTTACGCGGAGTGAGTGGTTGCTGGGTGTAAAAAATTTGTATGACGATATACAATCCGAATGGGTTCATCATATTACACAGGCGTTGCGGGCGCATAAGCTTTATAAACGCGATGTTGACTATGTTGTGAAAGACGGGGAAATAATTATTGTTGATGAGTTCACTGGCAGGTTGATGCCCGGGCGGCGGTGGTCTGATGGGTTACACCAGGCAATTGAAGCAAAAGAAAATATGAGGATCGCTGAGGAAAACCAAACCCTTGCAACTATTACGTTCCAAAACTTTTTTAAACTTTATGGAAAAACTGCCGGGATGACTGGTACTGCTGCAACTTCAGCAAATGAATTCTGGGGTGTGTACAAACTTGATGTCGTGATCATACCCACAAACAAGCCTATGATAAGGAAAGATTATCCGGATATTATCTACAAAACTGAACGCGAAAAGTATAACGCTATAGTCAGTGAACTCGATAATTTATGGAGAAAAGGGCAGCCTGTGCTTGTAGGTACGCGGTCAATTGAAAAAAGTGAACACCTGAGTATGCTATTACGCAAGAAAGGTATTCCTCATAATGTCCTTAATGCAAAGTACCACGAGATGGAAGCACAGATTATTTCACAGGCAGGGCATAAGGGCGCGGTTACCATAGCGACAAACATGGCAGGCCGCGGGACGGATATTGTCCTTGGGGGTAATCCTCCTGTTGAAGAAGATGTTCAGCATATAAAAGATGTCGGTGGCTTGCACGTGCTTGGTACTGAACGGCATGAAGCGCGGCGTATCGATGACCAATTACGCGGGCGTACAGGCCGGCAGGGTGATCCCGGGTCGTCAAGGTTTTATTTGTCGTTAGAAGATGAACTCATGAGGTTGTTTGGTTCTGACCGTATAAAAGGTGTTATGGATAAGTTAGGGATGCAGGAAGGCGATGATATCCAGCATCCTTTTGTGACGAAAGCGTTGGAGTCCGCACAGGCGCGGGTTGAAGCTATGAATTATGATATCCGCAAAAACTTGTTGGAATTCGATAAGGTTATGAGCCGTCAGCGTGAAGCTATATACGGGCTGCGCGATTCTGTGATTGAAGGTAGTTCTGTCCCGCAACGCATTACTGAGATGATAAATGAAGCGGTAGAAGAAAAAGTTGAAGGTATATCAGCAGGTAAGAAATTTCCTGAGGAATGGGACTGGCAGGTGTTGGATGTGTGGACACAACGAATGTTTGGGTTTACGCAACAAAGGAATAAAGAAGAAATTGCGGGAATTAATAAAGAGGAATTACGTAAGAAAATTGAGGAAGAGGTTAATTACCAGTATAAACACAGGGAAAACGAGTTTGGCAGTGATGTTGTCCGCGAAATGGAACGCATGGTGTTGTTACAGATGATAGATACCTGCTGGAAGGATCATCTTTATAATCTTGACCAGTTGAGAAGAGGGATTGGCTTACGCGCGTATGGCCAAAAGGATCCGGTGATTGAGTACAAACAGGAATCGTTGAATCAGTTTGAATTAATGTTGCAGCGTATAAGTGACAGTACAGTAGAGTATATGTTCCGTATACAGCCTGTAAGAGAACCTGTACGCCGTGTGCCTATAAGGACAATTGAACATCGCGGTAACGAAGGGGAAAGTTCTGCTGCAAAGCTGCAGGGAACACAGGGTAATAATAGCGCGTCATCGTCAATACTCTCAAGCGGAAAGGCTTCAGATAATGTCCCGAAGACAGTGAAAAAAATCGGGAATAACGATCCGTGTTGGTGTGGTAGCGGGAAAAAGTATAAGAAGTGCTGCAAAGGTAAAGAATAAAAAAGTTTATGATACTGAGCCTAGCGGATTATATCGGGAAGTCAATCCTGGATTTTTTTAGGTATTGTTATGATTTATTGCTGATGCTGTTCTTGACACTAAAAACGTATCTTAAACCCCCAAGTATCTCCGCAAAAAATGTTATCCGTAGTGTTATTTACAGGCAGATAATATTTACTGCGATTGATGCATTACCGCTGATCACAGTTATTTCTTTAGGATTGGGGATAGTTGTTATAGTTTCAGGGATGACACAGTTGGCAAACCTGGGAGCTGTGGATCTTGTCGGTAAAATAATAGTATTGGTTTTTGTCCGGGAGATGGGCCCATTAATAACGGCGTTTATGGTGATCAGCCGGTCAGGTTCCGCGATGGCTACGGAGCTTGGGAGTATGAAGATAACTAAAGAGATTGAATCACTTGAAATTATGGGGATCGATATCGCGCATTATATTCTCGCACCGAGATTAATCAGTTGTACGGTATCAACGGTTTTACTGACAATATATTTTATTATTATAGCGTTACTTGGCGGGTACCTTATTTCAGCATTAATGATAAAAATCAGTTTTGTAGTATTCATGAATAACGTATTATCAGCGTTTACGTTCCAGGATGTGATTGTTTCAATTGTAAAGAGTTTGTTTTTCGGGATAACAATTGCGTTGATAAGTTGTTACCACGGGTTGGAAGTAGAAAATTCTACAACTCAGATGCCACCGGCGACGTCGAATGCGATTGTTAATTCCATAGTGTTATGCGTGATTATAAACGGAATAGTAACTATTATGAGTTACCTATAAACATTATATGTCCCAAACAGAAATAAAAGTAGTTCTCGAGTTTAAAGATGTAAAGTTTCTCATCAACGGGAAGGTTTTGTTCGAGAATGTTACTTTAAACCTCAACGAAGGTGAGTTAATGACAATAGTAGGTACCAGCGGTAGCGGGAAGTCATTTCTTCTGAAGTTGTGTATCGGGCTACTAAAACCATCGGCTGGGGAAGTTAAATTGTGGGGCGAGAGTATTGGAGAATATGCGCTTGCGCAAAAACAAAAATTGCGTGCAAAAGTGGGGTTTGTGTTTCAGGACGCTGTGCTGCTGAATAACCAGAATGTGTATAATAACCTTGCGTTGCCGTTAAGGTATCATACCCAAAAAAGTGAGAAAGAAATTGAAGTAATTGTCAGTGAAAAACTTGAACACGTGAACGCACGGGCGTATATTAAAGAATTTCCTCCTGCACTGAGCCACGGGGTTAAGAAACTGGTAAATATTGCGCGGGCGTTGATTCTTGACCCAAAATTACTTATTTACGACGAGCCTACCTCCGGGCTTGATGATATTGAAGCACAGCCTGTACTGGAGTTGATAAAGAAAGTTAATATACCGGAAGATGTTACAACTCTTGTTGTGACATCGAATAGTGTGGTATCTGAAAAGTTACCTGGCAGGGTGTTGCTGTTAAAGAATAAAACTGTTATTGATACTGGAAAATAAGTATTGAAAGTTTGTATTATACTTATAGAAACATATTTGTTTAGGGGCCTGTTAATTAGAGGGTATTGTTTATGCATTACATACATAAATTAAGTTCAAGAACGATTGAGCGTATCGTTGGAATATTCGTGCTTATATGTTTCACCGCAACGGTAGCGCTGGTTCTGGGCATTGCGGTGAATAAAAAAATGTTCGCAAAGGAGTATCAGCTTGTCACTAAGTTTAAAAGCGGGTATGGGATTAAGCCGGGGACTAAGATTAAACTTGCAGGTATTGAAATCGGGCAGGTGAACTGGGTAGGGTTCAATGCAGCAAATTTTATTGAAGTGCGGATGAATATAGAAAACCGTTTCCAGGAAAAAATCCGTGCGGATTCTATCGTAACTGTTGGTGGAGCGGGTATCGGCGGAGATAAGGTGTTGAACATATCAATCGGTGCTCCTAAACAGATGGTATTAGTGAATAATTCAAGGATACTATCAGAAGAACCTGTAGAACTCGGGGATATAACAGCAAAAGTTAATTCCGCAATCGGGCAGGTGGAAACTATTATGAAGAATGTTGTGCAGGTAGCTAAAAATGTTAATACTGCATCTGAAAAGTTAAACCTGGTATTAGGTAATGCTAATTCATTAGTGACGAATGTGGATGCAATTGCAGGTGATATCCAAAAAGGTAAGGGAAGTATCGGGATGCTTATTGAGAAAGATAAGTTGTATAAAGACCTTGAGCGTTCTGTTGAGAATGTTGAAAAAATCACGCTTAATGTTAAGAAAGGTACCGACGATGTCCCTAGCCTTATGATGCGGGTTAGAAGTATTCTAGATGAAACTAATAAAGTTGTCTTAGGGCTTCAACGGCACTGGCTTATCAACGGTGGAGTTAAAAAAGCGGAAAAAGAGTTAAAAAATAAAGAAAAAAGTAAATACGAATCAACTTCTTTAACAATATCAACCGTAGCTGTGACTGCAATAGTACCGGTTAAGAAGAAGTAAGCGGTTGCAGTGAGGATAGTATTACTACTGTTTACAGCATTCCTAAGCGCTGTATTAACAATTTTTGCATTCCCAAAATTTGATTTATATATACTATCCTGGATTTGTTTAGTACCATTATTCATCATCTCTTTCCGTCAACAAACAAAGATTGTGTTTTTTACTGCCTGGATTTCGGGTATTCTGGCAAATGCAGGGGTGGTGTACTGGCTCGTCCCTACGTTTCGTACTGCAGGAGAGAGCGGAATTACAGGAATAGCGGCATTAATAGCTCTTTCAGGGTATCTTGGGGTGTATCATGGGTTGTACTTCATTTTTGCGGGATGGATCTTTAATAAATGGAAGTTCAATGAAAAATCTGTATGGTTTAGTCATCCGGGTTTAATGATTACACTCTCTGCCGGGTGGGTGGTGGTTGAACTGCTAAAAACAGTGGTCTTAACAGGTTTTCCGTGGGCACTTCTGGGGTATACACAGTATAATTCCTTGTGGTTAATACAAATATGCGATATCACTGGAGTTTACGGTGTGTCATTTGTCATAGTATTGGTCAACATAGCTCTGGCGTTAATTGTTAATACTTTATTGAATGAACATAAATTGAATGATAAAACCGCTAGATGCGTTATTTCAGTAACGGGTGTCGCTATATTAATCCTGACAGGGTGTTATGGATATAGTAAGTATAGAATCCAAAATATTTATGCGCAAATAATTAATGCTCCTGAGATGAGAATAGCTGTCCTGCAGGGGAATATTGATCAATATAAAAAATGGGATCAGCAGTTTGTTACCGAAATCATGGGTGCGTACAGTAAAATCGTATATGCTGTATCGAAAAATAACGATGGACTTGATCTTGTTGCCTGGCCGGAGACTGCTGTACCGGGTTATTTGCTTAATGAGAAAAGGATGTATGATTGGGTAGTTTCCTGTGCAAGGATGACACGATGCGCTCATCTCGCAGGGACTGTTGAGTATAAAGACGGGGAGATATATAATTCTGCTGTATGCCTAACTCCCGAAGGTGCGGTTGCGGGGAAGTATAGTAAGATACATCTTGTACCGTTTGGAGAGGTTGTGCCGTTGAAAAAGTGGTTGGAGAAATATATTAAAACATTGACTGCTTTGGGGGATGTCAGCCCCGGGAAGCACACGGATCCAATCCGTCTAAAGTTAGCCAGCGGTGTGGAAGCTGATGTAGGGACATATATTTGTTTTGAATCAATATTTGGTGCTGAAGTTACGCGGTTTACTAAAACCGGTGCACAGGTACTGGTAAACATCACTAATGACGGGTGGTACTTAAACACTGCGGCGCCGTATCAACATTTTGTGTTCAACATCTTTCGTGCGGTAGAGAACCGGCGGTATGTTGTACGTTCAGCTAATACCGGCATTTCCGGGTTTATTGATCCAACGGGAAAGGTGGCCGAAAAAACACAGATATTTGTACCTTCAGCTATTACTTTCAATGTACGGTTACTCGATGAGTATAGTTTTTATACACGGTTTCCTTATGTTTTTAGTTTGTTATGTACAGCATTAGTATTAACCTTAGGGTTATTGTGTAAGTTCAAAAATTGATTTTTGTATGGGTTTGTGTTAATATTTAGATTGGTATTAAATGGTGTTTCGCTAATAAACAATGAAAGGAAAAAGAGAACAAATGAAAAAAATTGGGTTTATTGATCATTACATCAACAATTTTCATTCAAACAATTATGTTAAATGGATCAGGCAGGGTAAGTTCAAAGAGAGTATGGATGTCGCGTATGCGTTTGAGGAAACAGTATCCAATAATGTCGATATAACAGCATGGTGTAAAAATAATAAAGTTGAAAAACTTTTAACTCCCGAGGAAGTAGTTGAAAAATCTGATTACCTCATGGTTTTATCCCCAAATAATCCTGAACGCCACTGGGATCTTTGCGAGAAAGCGTTGTCATCAGGTAAGCCTGTGTATGTTGATAAAACATTTGCGTTGGATGTAAAGATGGCAAAGAAACTTATTGCTTTGGCGGAGAAAAATAATACGCCGATGTTTTCAACTTCGGCATTACGGTATTCAGTTGAACTTGAATCGTTCATTAATAATGTAAAGAAAGAAAAAGTAATACCGTTTGTGTCTACCCGCGGGCCGAATGAATGGTGTGTGTACGCAATACACCAGATAGAAATGATGGTAATGCTGATAGGTACCGGTGCAAAACGTGTTATGCGTACAGGTGCAGGAAACGCAGTTGTTATGAATATAGATTATGGTGATGATAAACGTTCAGCAGTAGCGAATTGTATTCTCGGTACTACAAAAATTGATGCTCAAACTTTCGGTCAGGATTTTGAACTTTCCGCGATGTTTGATACCGGCGGCGCATGCGGTATACCCAGGATCGATGTTGGTAAGTGTTTCTTACGGCTGATTGACGATATCTGCGATTTTTATGAAACACGCAAGATAAAGGTTCCGCATGAGCAAACATTGGAAGTTATGCGTATCATTGATGCAGGTAACCGCGCAAATGAAAAGCCGTATACCTGGGTGGAAGTTGAGAAGTAGTTCTCAAAGAAACTGGTTGTAAATGAAGCGTCTAAGCAATAGTGTGGTAATCGGTATTGACCTCCATGGGACATTGTTGGGTAAAGGGTGGAGGATCGAAGATAAACTGATAACTCCTTTGTGTGAAGCAATGGCGGGAGTTAACAAACTCGGGAAGTTATATATTTGTTCGGGTAATGATTTGAGTTTTATTAATAAATACGTCCCGCATAAGGTTCGTGGTTTATTTGAGGGGTACATACTTGAAACGGGATGCGTTGTAAGTAGTGGTAAAAACGAAAAAGTTGTTGTTACGCGGAGAATGGTGAGACGGATAAAGTCGTTGGAACGTATCTTGCGTACATTAAAAATACCGAATACAAAATATTTTGGGCGCCGGCTAGCTACGATAAGTGTATTTACAAAGAATGAACATAGCGGGCTTGACCCGAGGGTGATATTCCCGGAAGTACAAAAACTTGTTGATGGGTATGGGTATCACCAGGACGTTATTGTTACACATTCAGATGTTGCGGTTGACATTCTCCCTATGGGTTATAATAAGTTCACGGGGTTGAAACATATTGCGGGGAAACGGTGTACTGTAGGGATTGCGGATTCCATGAATGATTACAATCTTATACTAAATTCTGATTACGCTTTTTTGCCTGCAAATGCTGCGGAAACATTGCTGAGGTTTATAAAAAATCATGGGAAAACTGTACATAAGATAGGAAATCATAAGAGTTCAATTCCACTGAAACACGGATGGATATATCAAAGCAAGTATCCGTCAACCCGCGGGGTGATTGACAGCCTGAAGTTTATCTCTGAAAAAGCAGTATAAAAGGCGGTTTGTGTTTATTATCTCAAAGTATCTGGCAATTAATATTTACGTATTAACGGTACTTCTTCTCGCATTTTATGTCCCTGTTACTCACGCTGAGAATAAAGGTGAAGTTAATTGGCAGGATTATATTTCTTATGCTAAAAAATTAGATCCGTTACCTCCCACTCCGATAGGTGAAGGTAATATGGGTTCTTTGCCCTCAGGACAGTATGTAAAAATCAAATTTCCTGTCCCGCTTGGTAAAGTATTGAGTTATTCAATATACTTAGGCAATATTGTGGCATACCGCGGAAACGGCGAGATGTATCAAGTTGTTATAAAAATTGATGATATTGACGGTAAAGTTGTACATCAGTCTTCTAAAATCGGTAATTCAGAATCTTTTAATACTCATACCCGCGAGATTATAGATATATCAAAATATGTAACAGAAAAACATAGGAATGCAGGGTGTCTTGAACTGTTTGTAACAGTAAATACACTGAAAGATACATGGACGCTGTATAAACATAGTAAGGATAAGCCGATCAATGTTTTGTTCTTAACATACACCAACGAACTTGAACGTGAAGTTAAAATTAATACAATGCTGTCCCGCCACGGGGTGGAATTATTGCCTAAACCTAAAGAGCTTACTTTAGCGCAAAATGGTTTTGAGGTAAGGAACGGGCTGGAGATAACTTATAGTGCGGGATTGTTGGAAGATACTGAACTCGTTACACAGGGCTTATCGGAAGATTTACGTGAACGCATAGGGATCCTCACAAAAACAGTTAAGGGAGCTGATCCTATGAGGTATCAGTGGATATCCTTAAAAATACCTTCAGGAATTAAAGGCAATACTGTAATCCCAGCTGATATTGAAACGTTAATACCTAGCCATACGCAAGGATATTATCTGTCAGTAACACCGGAAGATGTTGTTATTGCAGGGAAAACCGCGCAGGGGTTATTCTATGGTTGCCAGGCATTGTTGCAGTTAATGGATACCGGCAAGAAAAATCAATATTGTATTATTCCATGTATAAAAATACGTGATTGGCCGTTATTTGATAACCGTATGGTGCAATATGACTTTGCGCGCGGGCAGAGTGTTAATATTGGATATATTAAGCGTATGATACGTCAAATGGCGTTTTTTAAAATTAATCAGTTAATGGTTTATATGGAAGACGATTTTAAGTTTGAAAAATATCCTTTTCTTGGGGATAAAGGTTCGTTTGAACCCAAAGTAGTAAAAGAATTATCTGAATATGCAAAAAAGTATTTTGTTGAACTCATCCCGCAGTTTGAATCCCTGGGGCATGCGAGGAATGTGTTGTCGCATGCGGAACTTAAGGATTTGAGGGAGAACGGTAACCCAAACAATTTTTGTGTACTTAACGAAAACACGTTTGTGTTTCTTGATAATGTTTATAATGAATTATCTAAGGCATTCGTTAATACAGGATATATTCATATCGGAGGTGATGAGTATGAATCCGGGTTCTGTAAATGCGTGAAATGTAAAGAATTTGCAAAAAAGTTTGCGTCGGAATATGAAGCTAAACTGGTGTTGTATTCATGGTATATAAACTCGTTAGGGAAAGTGCTGAAAAAGTATAATAAACGCATGCTGTACTGGGTATCACATAGTATTGAAGGTGATAGGATAGATCAACGTACAGGGATGACGCTTTCTGCTGCTAAACAGTTGGATAAAGAGTTTATACCGTTTGAATGGATATACCACGGCCCTTCGAGCTATCCTAGTTTGGATGATTACAAAACCGCGGGATGGAATGAATTGTACGCGGTTCCGGCGGTAGTGGGATATTCCAGGGTGTATCCGGATTATGAGACAACTTTCCGGGGAATAAGGGGGTTTTACGAAGAAGCCTATCTGCGTGGATACAAAAATGGATGTGTTGCAACCTGGGAACTTGTTAGATGCGGGCTGTTTGAGAACCAATGGTTAGGGATTGTGTATTCAGCTGAATGTTCGTGGTCCGGTAGCAAGGGTGGTCTACAATATTATTTTGAGAGGTACAAAAAACAGTGGTTTGGTATTGATGAAAATAATTCAAAGTTCAATAGCAAGGTTGATAATATAATTTACAGGGGTGCGTTGGATACATTAAATACAGGGAATTATGCTACTTATGAAAATGTTACAATCGCATTTTTTACAGGGCTTGAGGAATTTTACAAAAAATATGTGCGTCCGGATGAAAAAAGTGCTGGTACTGCTGCCGTTGCGCTCGCTAAGGATTGTGTGAATGTAAAAAAAGTGTTGAAACAGATGAAGAGTGTTTCAACAAGTAATCAATTATCAATAAACGCTCTGGAGTTAATGACGGATATAAGAAGTGCAGTAGCTGAGAAGACTGTTGCGTTATTGGTTATAACCAAAGCCTATACCGGCGCATATGCCAATCGCGTTTCACCGGGGACTGTTAAATCAAAACTTATGCTTTGCAAAAACAAGTTAGGTTTGTTGTTAAGAAGCATAGAAGTAATTAAACGGCAATACCGGTATTTCTGTGATAACGCAGGGGCGGCACTGGCCGATATCGGGTTAATTGAAAATATGGCAGAGGATACACGTGAAAAGATTGTGTTAATAGATAGTTATCTTCAAGAATGTGACAACGGCCGTATTCCGTCAATGCAGAACCCGTATGAGTTTATATCTGCATGTAAGGGTGTTTATCCTATAGGATATTGGGATGGTAAGTTGGTAAGGATGAACAAAGATATTCTGGAGTTTGAGATCACAAGAATTATCAAGGATAACGGGGAGTACCTTATAGAGTTTAGTTATACTTCCGGGAAGTATGGGTTGGATATTGAGAATGTTACATTACTGGAGAACGGTAAAATTATTGCGGAAGATAGCCATTCCGGATTCACCGGGAATAAAAACAAGAGTAATGTTTATAAAGTTACAATCAAGGATTATGACAAGACAAATCTGTACCGCATAGTTGTGCGCTGTAAAACCGCTGGCGGTGATGATACCTCAGGTGAACTTGTTTTGGTACACTTATGACTTATACGCGGGGAAGTTTGTTGTTGACACTGTAAGGGTTGTTAAACTATATTATTATTTACATTTTATGAATATCATCCTGCGGAAAAAGTGCCGGCTAATTGTATAGGTTTAATTTAAGGGAGTTGAATTGAGTTTATGGAAAATACCAGTTTTAGAGTAATACCTGCAATAGACATACGTAATAGCCAGTGCGTTAGGCTCACTAAAGGTAAGATTGAAACTGAACATGTGTACTCCAATGACCCTGTATTTATTGCCAAACTGTGGCAGACACAGGGTGCTGAGAGGTTGCATGTAGTTGACCTTGATGGCGCGTTCTGCGGGAATATTAAGAACGTGGAGATCATTGAGGCAATCCGTAAAGCTGTAAATATGGTTATTGAAGTTGGGGGAGGGATACGCTCGATTAAGAGTATAGAAAAAGTATTAAAACTCGGGGTGGATAAAGTTATTCTGGGAACAACTGTGGTGTATAACCCCAAACTTGTTGAACAGGCAGCTGAGAAGTTCGGGGATAAGATTATTATTGCTATGGATATAACACAAGGTAAGCTTTCAATCGGCGGGTGGAAGGAAGTTACAGCGATGACTCCTGAAGAAGTATTGCCAAAACTCGAAAAACTTGGGATCAAAGAGGTTATTTATACTGATACTACAAAGGATGGAACATTGGAAGGGCCGAATGTTGAAGGTGTACGTAATTTTTGTGATATAACTTCGATGCATGTAATATCGTCGGGCGGTGTTGCAACGCTTGAGCATGTGAGTAAGTTGTTGGAAGTAAAAAAACTTAAGGGTGTTGTTATAGGTAAGGCTTTGTACGAAGGTACGATAAAACTTAATGAAGCTATAGAACTTGCTAAGAGGGTGTAGATAGTTGACAATATGAATAGAAAAGAAGTTAATTCATTGGTGAACTCTGTAAAGTTTAAGTTTGACAGTAACGGTTTAATCCCTGCAATTGTACAGGATTATAAGGATGGTACGGTGTTGATGCTTGCTTATATGAATCTTGAATCTATCAAACGTACCCTGGAGAATGGCCTTACCTGTTTTTGGAGCCGCAGCAGAAAAGAGTATTGGGTTAAGGGGTTAACCTCGGGGCATTTACAGAAAGTAAAGAAAGTGTTGTATGATTGTGACGCTGATGCTTTGGTTATCAAGGTCAGGCAGGTGGGTGGTATCGCGTGTCATACCGGTAAGAGGAGTTGTTTTTTTAGGGAGTTAAAAGGTGGAAGCACAATAAGTATGCGTTGTTCAAAGAAAAGTGTTTAAAATAATGAGTTTACAAGTATTTCCGGCTATAAATGAATTCAAGCGTTTAGCAAAAACGTGTAATTTAATCCCTGTCTATTGCGAAATCCTTGCAGACACAGAAACACCTGTTTCAGCATATCTTTCTCTTACCAATAACGATAAGTGCGGGTATAGTTATCTCCTGGAAAGTGTTGAACAGGGAGGTAAGCTCGGAAGGTATTCATTTATTTGTGTGGATGCTGTACCTCTGAATGTTAAAGATAATAATAAAAGTAAGGCAACGCCTGTTATGGCGGTTAATACGCTCTTGCATCAATACAAACCCGCAGATATAAAAGGTTTACCGCGTTTCTGGGGCGGTACCGTCGGGGTGGTGTCATACGAGTACGTGCGCCGGTTGGAAAAACTTAGTAATCCGCGTAAAGATGCAAATGATTTTCCTGAGATGTTGTTTATGAGAGGGCAAACAGTTGTATTGTTTGATCATGTCGAGCGCAAGATGAAAATTGTTTATGCTGCGGATCTCACAAAAAATAATAATAATCCTGTACAAGCGTATGAGGCAGCGTTACGGAATATTAATTTAACAGTTGATTCAATTAAGGCAGGAAGAGCTGCAAAGAATAAGGTTTCTATTAACAAAAAACAGAAGAATTCGAGTTCTGGCAAACAAGATAAATGGGTGCATTCGCTACCGCAAAAACAGTTTACTGCGATGGTACGGAAAAACAGGGAGTATATACGTTCCGGGGATATTATTCAGATGGTGTTATCACAGAGAATACATAAAAAACTGGAATGCCAGCCGTTCTCAATCTATCGCGTACTAAGGACAATTAACCCGTCGCCGTATATGTTTTATCTTAAGTTCAAGGATTTGTACGTTATAGGTACCTCACCTGAAATTTTGGTAAGAAAAGAAGGCGCGGTTGCGGAAGTAAGGCCTATTGCGGGAACACGGCCCCGGGGGAAGACAGAAGCAGATGATCTTAAGAATGAACAAAACCTTTTACGCAGTATCAAAGAACGCGCGGAACATCTGATGCTTGTCGATCTCGGGCGTAATGACCTCGGGCGTGTGTGCAGGTATGGTACTGTAAAAGTACCGGAGTTTATGGTTGTGGAACGGTATTCACATGTTATGCATATAGTGTCTTCAGTGACGGGGAAGCTTAATACAAATGTCACCGCGGGAAAGTTATTTGACGCATGTTTCCCTGCAGGAACGGTTACCGGTGCGCCAAAAGTGCGGGCAATGCAGATTATTGATGAACTTGAACCGGTTACCCGCGGGATTTATGCCGGTGCAGTTGGATATTTTAGTTATCAGGGTAATATGGATATGGCAATAGCTATACGCACAATTGTTGTTAAAGATGGAAGAGTGTATATACAAGCCGGTGCGGGGATAGTCGCGGATTCTGTACCTGAAAAAGAGTTTAAAGAGACAGAGGCTAAGGCCGCGGCATTGGTTAGGGCGGTAAAAATTGCGGAAGAAGGCGTGGAGTAAATTAAAGGTATGATATTAGTTATTGACAACTACGATTCGTTCGTTTATAATCTTGTCCAGTATTTTGGGGAAATGTACAAAAAAATTAAGGTGTACCGTAATGACAAAATCACCGTGGAACAAATTGTAAAACTTAACCCAAAGTATATAGTTATATCTCCGGGTCCTTGCAGTCCAAACGAAGCCGGGGTGTCCGTTCCGGTAATAAAGAGATTTGCCGGCAAGATTCCGATACTTGGAGTATGCCTTGGGCATCAGTCGATTGGGGCAGCTTTCGGCGGGAATATTATACGTGCGAAAAGGTTGATGCACGGGAAAACGTCGCAGATTATTCATGACGGGAAGACGTTGTACCGCGGAATGAAAAATCCGTTTACCGCGACACGATATCATTCGTTATTGATAGAACGCAAAACGGTTCCGGATTGTTTGCAGGTAAGCAGTTGGACAAAAGATAATGAAATCATGGGTGTACGTTTAAAAGGTACTCGTGTGCCCGTGGAAGGAGTGCAGTATCATCCGGAATCTATTATGACGGAAGATGGAAAAAAAATATTACAAAACTTTTTGAATTTGAGGTAAATGTTTATGGTAGAAAATGAACAGAAACAGCAGCAACAGCAACCGCAACCGCAGCAGCAGCCGATGGGCGGTGGGAAAAAGGATATTAAGAGGCAGATAAGGTTGCCGATTTCGGAGGCTATCAGAATATCATTCCGTAATGTAAAACTACGTATCGGCCGCGCATTGATCACAACCAGCGGTATTTTTTTGGGTATCGCATTTTTTGCGTCAATGATGACTAATGAAAATATTGCGCAGCTTACCACCGCTACCGGAGATGTTATTAAGCAAAAACAAATATGGTTATTGACAATGTCGTTACTGGTTAGCGCATTAGGGATTATCAATGCGATGTTGATGTCTGTACTTGAACGGTACCGCGAAATAGGTACGATGAAATGTCTTGGTGCATTGGATGAGTTCATAGTGCAATTGTTTTTGCTGGAATCAGGTTTCCTTGGTTTTTTCGGCGCATTATTTGGTGCGATAACCGGAACACTAATGGTAGTAATTTCTGCATTGATAAAGATGCCGGTATTGTTCTCTAAACTTCCCTGGCTTGCGTTGTTGTCAAATATAGGAATTGGCGTGTTGTTAGGTACGGTACTTGCAGTGCTATGTGCTATATATCCTGCGTATAGGGCTGCGCAGATGGCGCCTGCTCTTGCAATGCGGGCGGATGTTTAATTAAAGGAATTGCTTTATGAATGAAAACAAGATTGAAACCGGGAATAATGCAGTAAAATCGGAAGAAGCTAACGGGTTGACCTGGCGCGCGGCGTTGATATCTATCGTATTCACAATTATTGCGGCATTGTGGATCGGCAGGGTTGAAATTTATTCACATGGGTGTCAGATTTCGGAAAGCGTACCTCCGATACCCGCGGTTGCAGGGTTAATATTTTTGATTATTCTCAATCCGTTACTTAATATGTTGAGTAATAAGTGGAAGCTTTCCCGTGCGGAAATTTTAATTGTTTACTGCGTATTGACTATGTCAGTATCGATGAGTTCTGTTGGTGTAGTCCGGCTGTTGCTCCCATTCATAACTGTGCCTACCTATTTTGCAACACCGGAAAATAAGTTTGACATGATAGCGGAACAGTTACCTAAATGGATAGCACCGCAGGATAAAGAAATTGTCAGGATGATGTACGAAGGCAGTCCTGATGGAGCCGTACCGTGGGGCGCATGGCTCGGGCCGTTGACAATCTGGAGCGCTTTGTTTGTGGTGTTATTCGTAACGATGTTCTTTATTCTTGTTATTTTTAGAAAACAATGGGTGGAAAAGGAACGGTTGACTTTTCCGCTGATTTACTTGCCGTTAGAGTTGACAAGTCCAAGTAAGAAGAATAGTAAGTCTATGATTTCAGATTTCCTGAAAAATCCTGCAATGTGGATAGGGTTTGGTTTGGCGTTTATGTACAATGCATTGAATATACTAAATGCTGTAAATCCCGATATTCCAGCGATGGGAGCTACGTATAATATCGGAGCGTTGTTCACTGAACAGCCATGGAAGTCAATTCAGCCAATGACGTTTTATTATAACCCGGCAGTGCTAGGCTTGGGGTATCTCGTGTCTCTGGAAGTAAGTTTTTCAATATGGTTATTTTTCTTTATGTTCAAAATCGAACAGGTAATTGGTAACGCTATTGGGATGCAATCACAGAATTTTCCGTTTTTCTATTCACAGGAACAGGCTGTTGGCGGATATATTGCGTTTGCGTTGGTCTTGGTGTTTTTAGCAAGGAAACAGATAATTGCGGTAGTAAGGAAAGCATTGTTTAATGACCCTAATGTCGATGATACAGCGGAGCCCGTGTCATACAGAACAGCGTTTTTTGGTAGTATCATTGGATTTGTTTTATTATGCATATTTTTTACTTTGTTAAATATACATCTGGTTTATGTAATTGTTTTTGTGCTTATGATTGTCATTGTCGCGTTTGTGTATGCGCGTATACGCGCAGAGACCGGTGTACCAATGATATGGCTGTTTCCGTTTTACCAGCAAAAAAGGATTTTAACGTACACGCTTGGTGTAAAATCTATGCTTGACCAGGGAGCGTCTAACCTTATTGGGCTATCATTGGTATCATTTCTTGCACGCGGCTTTTTCCCGCAGATTACTGCGTATCAGCTTGATACAATGAAACTCGCGGAAGAAGCGAATATTAAACGCAGAAAAATTATGTCAATCGTCGTGTTTTCGTTAATCCTGGGCTTAGTGGTATCGTATTGGTTGCACCTGAGTATGTACTATAAATACGGGTCAAATGTTTTAGAAGGGGGTTCCGCTGGGGGATCCGGCGGATTTCGCACGGGTCTCGCTGTGACGGAATACAATGAGTTAAGTACTATGCTGAAATCACCACAGGTAGCGAATACTCCAAAGATTGCTGCAACAATTATTGGTGCGGCATTTGTCTTTGGGATGGTTGTTTTACGCAGGGTATTCTTAAATTTCCCTCTTAATCCCATAGGTTTTTTAGTCTCTAATTCCTACGGAATGCCATTATGGGGGCCGTTTTTGATTGTATGGATTATTAAGAGCCTGATTTTGAAACTTGGCGGGGTGGATATGTATAAACGCCTTATCCCGTTTTTCATCGGGATAACAATCGGGCATTTTATTACAGCCGGGGTTATTTGGGGTGCGGTTGCAGCAATGAATCCTGACCTAACACGGTTCTATAGTATAAGTTTTGGGTAGGTTATACGCGCAGGCGTTAATAAATTGTATATTGAGGTAAATAATGGTTAAACTTAACACTAAAAAAACTGGGGAAAAGTTTATGTTTAGAAATTTGATTACTGTAGTATCCGCACTTATCTTGTCCTGTACGCTACTCTGTGCAAATGCGTGTTACGGTGCAGAAGCGGTGGCTGTACTTGACGGTGTTTCAGCGGGTGTTGTCGCGAAAAGTTTTAATTTTGATAATATAAAAAAAGATGTGCATCAGTTTTCAGCGTTTGGTTCGCGGTTGGTGGGATACCCCGGCAATGTTAAGGCTGCGGAGATAATTGAAAAACGGTTTAAGGATTTAGGATATACGGTAGAGAAACAGGAGTTTGAAGTAGTAACACCTATCGTAGGGTCAGCGTCTTTGGAAATCAATAGAAGTAAGATACGGATATATCCAATTTGGCCAAATATTGCGAGGACTAATCAGTTACCACCCGAAGGTTTATCAGGAAAAATAGTTTATGTCGGAGATGGGACTTGGGAGGAGTTTAAAGGGAAAAATCTTACAGGCGCAATCGTGCTTTCGGAGTTTCGTGGGTATGAAACTAACTGGCCGGCATTCTGTGAGTTTGGCGCAAAAGCTATAATTTTTATTGAACCAGAAAAAATATCGAGGAATGATGCGGAAAGTAAGTATTTAAACGGCCCGGCGAGTTTTCCAAGGTTTTGGGTATCAAAATCTAATGCGCAGATGTTAAAACAGGCAGATGGAAAAAATAGTGTTGCAACCGTTAAATGCGAGATGAAATGGGAAAAGAAAAAAACGTGGAATATTTTTGCATGGGTTGAGGGTTCTGACAGGGAATTGAAGAATAATCTGTTGGTACTTGAAAGTTACTACGACAGTATTTCTGTGGTACCTGAACTTTCACCAGGTGCAGAACAGTCAATGGGGATTGCTACACTGCTTGAAACAGCGCGTCTTATCGCTCAACATAAACCCAAAAACTCTGTGTGTCTTACTGCTACCTCCGGGCATTTTCTTGGCCTTAAGGGAAGTTTTCGTTTAGCAGCGCTCTTATCTGAAAAACATAGGAGTAAGTATGAAAAGTTGGATAAAGAATTTGAAACACTGCCTAAGTTTAAGGACTTTATTGAATTTGCAAAACCTAAGTTAGTTATTAGTTTGGATATCGGTAGTAATAATCCTAATGTCGCAATGTTTGCCTGTGGTAATTATTTTAATGATGATTTTGTGCGCAGGTTTTATGTTCCCGTCGGGGATTTGATTGCTAAAATATCAAATGAAGCCGTAACTGCGGGGGCAAAACAGGTGTTGATAGACGCTATCAACCCAAAGAAAGGTAAACGCTGGCAGGATTTTTTGTCAAGCGATTCAGCGTTCACTTGTGAAATAATGGAACGCCAGTCAGTACCCGGAATAAATTTAGTTACTGCAAATGACCCGCGGTATCTTTGTAATACACCGCTTGATCTGCCTCAAAGTATTAACTGGGAAAATATGGAGACGCAGTGCAGGTTAATAGTTCCGGTACTTGTCAAGTATGCGGATAATAAGGATTCATTGGGGAATGGTAAGAATCAGGCGTTATTCCGCTTGAAAGAGTTGTCGTTCAGGTTCGAGCGTATCCGCGGGTTGGCATTGGAGTTTGTTAGGAAAGAAAGTTTTTTACCGTCAACAATTGTTCCCGGAGCGTTAACATATATCCAGCTGATGACAAGGTCATATTCCGGGATTTATCCGTTTGCTATGGATATTACAGATGAAAACGGTAAGTTTATCATGGAAAATACTAGGATGTTAGGTGCGACAATACAATCTTTTAAGACTGACCCTGTGACCGGTGAGATAACCTATGCACCGGATATGGGTTCCGAAGGCGATGCTAAGTATTCCCGGGCGGCGACAGGGAGAAGAGAAAAAGAAAGGCCGATTATTTTGTTTCCGTGCAAGACATTTGATCTCTATAACATAACGGACGTACGGATGTTCAATAGTTTGACAAAAATTTATGTTTATGACAGTAAAACCGACTCTGCACCGTTAAGTTATGGAAATCTTCCGTTTGAACCGTGCTTAACTGTGTTTGTGGAAGAAGGTATTAAACCAAAAGTAACGATGGGTACCGGGGTTATTGGTATACGTAAAGTAGTGCTCAATAGTAACGATAGGTATCCGGAAGGACGCGGGTTTAAGCATGAAGAAAGTTCTACTATATACAACACGTCACTCCGTGCGGCAATTGATATGTGGGAACTTGATGAATACAGGCTTAAGAAACTCGAAAAACATGGTATTAGTAATCCTGAACTCAGAAAAATGCACGGGAAAAGCGCTGAGTTGTTGGAACAAGCAAAGAAATGCCTCGAAGAGTTTGATTATCGCGGGTTAGTGAAGAATACTAATGAAGCAGTAGGGTTTGAGTTACGCGCGTATCCGGATATTGGGCAAACAGCGAATGATGTGGTTAAAGGTGTGCTTTTTTATATGGCGCTGCTTTTACCGTTTGCATATTTTGCGGAACGCTTAATTTTTGGTTTCCCGGATATTAACCGCATGATTGCCGGTGTGTTCGGTATATTTCTTTTGTTCTTTATTATCTTGAGGTATGTACATCCTGCTTTTGAGTTGACAACCACGCCGTGGATTATTTTATTAGCGTTTATCATAGTAGCACTTGGTGTTATAGTTATCTCAATAATACTTGGGAAGTTCAACCGCCAGATGGAACAAATGAAGACTGAACAATCCGGTGTGCATGAAGCTGATGTAGGGAGGATGAGCGCAGTTGGTGTGTCATTCTCACTCGGGATTTCTAATATGCGTAAACGCCGTGACCGCACAATTCTTACAAGTTTGACTTTGGTAATACTTACATTCACGGTCTTATCGTTTACGTCAGTACAAACGTTTGTACAGACTAATAAGTCGGAAGTAAAAGTTCCGCCGAAATATGATGGTATTTTGTTGCGTGATAAAACATGGGAGAGATTAAATGCGCGGTCTGGTTTCTATCTTGGTGCAGAACACAGCGATAAGTACCCGATTGCTGCGCGCTATAATTACATATCATCGGATCTTAGATGGAAAGAATCGATTGAGATTAAGTATAACGATAAATCGTTTGTAGTGAATGGAATAAGCGGTTTTGATGCGGAAGAAAAGGATGTCAGCGGGATTGACAGGACGTTATTTCAGGGAAGCAGGTGGTTCCTGAAACATGAAGAACGCGTGTGTATGCTGCCGATAACTGCGGCAAAAGCGTTGGGGATTGAACCCGGAAACCTTTCAGATGTATATGTAAGCCTGGCAAGTATAAAGTTGAAGGTTATTGGTGTATATGACGATAAAAAAGTTGATAGTTTCACTGATCTTGACGGCGAGTCAATGATGCCGGTGGACTATACCAATCTGCCTCCTGATGTTTATGAGTTAGTTGTCAGGACACGGGCTAAAAGGTCTGCAGGGGATTATAGCGACGAGGAAGTTCCGATTAACGAGTATTCACATATGCTTGGTTCACAGGTTATCTGGACGGATAATGCAACCTGCGCGTTTCTCAGAGGTGGTATGTCGTCAATTGCTGTAGGGATAAAAAATGCGGAGGAACGTGATAAGTTGTTAGATAGTTTAGTGCTTAGATATGCGTTTAATGTTTATTCCGGGAATACTCAGGAAAATACAACTAAGATGTTTACAGCGCTGGGATTAACTTCGTTCAGTGGGCTTGGTAATTTGTTTGTACCGATTTTAATCGCTGCGTTGATAGTGCTAAATACTATGCTTGGGTCAGTGTATGAACGTATACGCGAGATTAGTACTTTCTCAGCGGTTGGGCTTGCGCCAGTGCATATTTCCATGCTGTTTATTGCGGAAGCATGTGTTTATGCAACCATTGGAGCAATTGCCGGGTATCTCTTAGGGCAATCAGTGAGTAAGTTATTGCTCGACTTAAATATGCTGGGTGCAATGACATTGAATTATTCTTCAACTTCTACGGTATCAACTACCATCATTATTATGCTGGTAGTTCTATTGTCGACGTTGTATCCCGCTAAACAAGCTGCGGAGATCGCAGTACCTGCAATGGATAAGAAATGGAAGCTTCCTGAAAGTGATACAGGCGAAATTAAGGTTGAACTTCCATTTACTGTTAGCGGAGTAGATGCTATGGGATGTATAGGGTTCTTAAAAGAATATTTTGATTCTCACGTAGATTATGCGGATAGTAACTTTTATAATAATGAAGTTAAGTTCTGGAAGACGCCAACTAAGTATGGAGAAGGTTATTCTATAGGAATGGATGTGTGGTTACCACCATATGACCTCGGGACCAGTCAGTCTATTGAGTTAAGGGCAATACCCGCAGATTCACATAATATATACGAAATTGATATTATTCTTAAACACAGGTCAGGTGATTTGTCGTCATGGAGGCGAGCGAACCGCGCGTTCCTCTCGTTTTTAAGGAAACAATTCCTTATCTGGCGTACAGTACCGCAATATAAGAAAGAGGAGTACAAAAAACGAATTTGTGAACTTATGGAAAAAGAGGGTGTGGTATCATGAGAAGAGATAATCAAAGAGATATTAACGAATACCGAGATCTAATTGAACAACCCAAAGAGTTTAAGGATGGGTTTAATTTAAAAACTGTTATCGGGGCGATATTTATTGGGTTCATAATGATGCCTGGGTCTATTTATCTCGGGTTGGTTGCTGGTCAGGGAGTAGGGCCCGCAGCGCAGTGGGTGACGATTATTTTGTTTATGGAAGTTATGCGGCGGTCATTCCAGGTGATGACCAAACAGGAACTTTTTGTGCTTTATTACGTAGCGGGACACGTGATTGCCGGGTATGCGTTACACTTGTCCGGTGGCCCGTGGTCTGGTCTTATTTGGCACCAGTTTTTTGTTTCAAGCCCGGCTGCAGCGCCGTTTGCGGATCAAATACCAATTTGGGTATCACCGCAACCTATGTCAGATGCTATTATTAACCGTTCCTTCCTGCATCCGGAATGGTTACCTGCGATTGGTTTGTTGTTAATTAACTATCTCATAGGCAGGGTTAACGCGTTCACTTTTGGGTATGTTTTGTTTAGAATAACTTCTGACGTTGAAAAACTGCCGTTCCCGATGGCACCTATTGCCGCTCAGGGCGCAACGGCATTGGCAGAATCTTCGTCTAAGAGTGAAACATGGCGGTGGAGGATGTTCTCAATAGGTAGTGTTATCGGGTTATTGTTTGGGCTTGTGTATATAGGAATACCCACGATTTCAAGTATGATCTTGGTGACACCGGTAACATTGCTTCCTATTCCCTGGATTGACCTTACCGCTGCAATTGAAACAATTTTACCGGCAACGCCATTTGGGTTTGTTACCAGTTTAGGGACTTTCCTCATAGGATTTGTATTGCCGTATTGGATTGTTGTTGGTGGGTTTGCGTCTTCTGTCATAACTATGATTGCTAACCCGATACTTCAGAAAACCGGGGTGTTAAAAACATGGCGGCCTGGTATGGATACGTTCCATACAAGTTTTGCGAACTCAATCGATTTTTGGTTAAGTTTTGGGATTGGTATTGCGTTTGCTGTGTTTATATTTAGTATCTACGAAATCGTTCGTGCTACGAGAAAGAAAAAGACGGAAAGTGGTAGTGCGGATTTTTCTAAGTTGTTTCACCCACCGGAAGGGCGCGGTGATTTTTCTGTAACACTCGCGATGGGATTATTTGTTTTATCATCTATACTGAACATAGTTTTATGCCGTGTACTTGTTCCGCATTTTCCTATAATTTTTTTCATTGGATTTGCGTTGTTGTATACACCTATGATGTCGTATGTACACGCAAGGTTGACTGGTATGACCGGGCAGTATGCCGGGATTCCTATGGTAAGAGAAGCAACGTTTTTACTGAGCGGATACAAAGGCGCGGCAATTTGGTTTGCACCGTTGCCTATGCATGACTACGGCGGGATGGCTGGGTTTTTCCGTGAAGTTGAGCTTACCGGTACAAAGATTACCAGTGTTATAAAAGCTGAACTGTTAGTCATGCCGATCATCTTTATCTGCGGGTTCATTTTCTGGAGTTTTATTTGGCAGCTTGGGCCTATACCGTCAGCGCTGTTCCCTTATGCTCAAAAAACGTGGTACTTCCATGCTATGCAGTCAAGTTTGTGGATTTCATCAACTGCAGTTGGAGGGAAGCCGTTTTTGCTGGAAGCACTAAAATTTCCTGTAATGGCGACAGGATTGGGGTTCGGGTTGCTGCTTTATGTGATCCTTGCCGCAGCGGGATTACCGATGATGTTGATATATGGATTTATCCGCGGGGTTGGGCAGTTACCGCATTCGTTATTCCTTGAATTCATTGGTGCGTTGCTTGGCCGGTACTATTTCGCTAAGAAATTTGGTGAAAAAAACTGGAGGAACTACGCACCGGTAATATTTGCCGGATTTTCTTGCGGGATGGGTTTAATCGGTATGGTATGTATTGCCGCAACATTAATTGCGCAGTCCGTATCTAAACTGCCGTTCTAGCAGTGAATAATGGTAGGTGGTTAGATTGTTCTTTGAGAAAGAATGTATTTTGAGAATATGAGTGAGAATACTGTGAATCCTGGCAATACCGAGAAAATGATTGCGTGGTACGGTTTTACAATGACGGTACCTCAGGATTGGGATATCGGTGCGTTCAGCGGGAACTATGATAACGGGTATCTAAGAATTGATGACCGTTTTAGTGTCAAGCTTGGGATAAAATGGCAGACGTTCAAGAAAAAGCCGAACTTAAGGCTGGTTGTTGATAATTTTATTAAAAGAATTGTGAAACAGTTCAAGTTTGGGAAAAAAGCGAAGCCGGAGTTTGGCGCTATACGGTGGATTGATGATACACAGTGGACTGGTGTTGAACAGATAGGGTTCAAAATTGTTCACCTAAAAAAAACGCATTTGAAATTTGAAGGGGTTGGGTTCCACTGCAGCGGGTGTAATAAAACTGTTGTATGTCAGTTGTATTATACTCAGGAAGAACAGCCGTTAATGCTGAAGGTTATCAGGTCGTTAAGGGATCATGTACAGGGGGATAAAGCGCCATGGGCGATACTTGATTTCCATGCGGATATCCCTAAGGAGTTCAGGCTTGATAATTGTGAGGTAAAATCTGCATTCCTTCAGATGAATTTTAGTGCTGGTAAAGCAAAGTTAAGGATAGCGCGGTGGGGGCTTGCGGATGTATTGTTGCGCAAAATGCCGTTTTATGACTGGTCAAAAGGTGTGATGAAGTCGTTGTATCACGAGCTTGCGGAGAAGGCTGTTCAGGTGGATTTCCGTGGGCATCAGGCAGTTGAGTTGCTGAACTATAAACCTGTAAAAAAGAGTTTTTTAAGTAAAGGACAGCCTGAGGAAAGTTTGAATATAAAACTATGGTATTGCCCGGAGATTAACCGCATATTTCTTACGGAAATTCGGGTTGATGGAAACGATGGTATAGCCGGGAAGTTTATGGAACAAGTAAGAGTTGTATGTCATGAACAGTAAAAAGAGTATTAAAGGGCGGATGGTATTAACGCGGGAGCAGTCGTTGACCGCGGTACCCAGAAAAAATGGTCTTATTACAGAAGATAAGCGGGGGGAAGAAGAAGTAGTCCTGAAGTTGCCTTTGAAGTATAAGGGAATAAACTCATTTTTTGCATGGATGTTTATTTTACCTAAAAACAGGATTGTTGCGTTAGACCCTATTGGAACGGTTATCTGGGATGCGTGTGACGGGCAACGCACGGTTGCAGGTCTTATACAGATTATCGTAGAGAAGTATAAGCTTAGTTTTAAAGAGTCGGAACTGTCGATATTTGAATATGTACGCAACCTGGTAGAACGCGGGTTAGTACAGTTAGATGTTAAAAAGTAGATTATTTTTTTATTATTATATTTATTGAATAGGAGGAGAGTTACATGGCAGAACTTACTGTCCGGTGTATTAACGTAAGAAAACAGTACATTATGGGTAAAATTGAGGTTAATGCACTTAGAGGCGTTAACCTTGAGATTATGAAAGGTGAGTATATATCGATCATGGGGCCGTCAGGGTCTGGAAAGTCAACTTTGTTTAATGCTATCGGAGGCCTTGATAAACCTACTGAGGGTAAGATTTATATTGATGAAGTTGATGTCGCACAGTTGGATGCATATGAACTTGCGTGGTTGCGGTGCCGGAAAATAGGGTACATATTCCAGACGTTTAACTTAATCTCTGTTATGACAGCGCTGGAGAATGTTACTTTACCGATGATATTTGCCGGGTTGTCTACAGATGAATGCCTTGACCGCGGGAAAGAGTTGCTCGAACTTGTTGGTCTTGGCGGTAGGTTGCATCATAAACCGTTGGAGATGTCCGGCGGGCAACAGCAGCGCGTTGCTATCGCCAGGGCGTTAGCGAATGATCCTGCGATTGTACTGGCTGATGAACCTACGGGTAACCTTGACCTTAAGACCGGGAAAGAAATTATTGCATTATTGAAGAAACTTAATAGAGAAAAAGGTGTAACCGTAATCTCTGCAACACATGACCTTAAGATGTTAGACGTATCAGACCGTATCATCTGGGTGACAGACGGGCAGATTGAGCGTATAGAAAAACGTAGTGATATCGAACTCAAGATCGGTGAAGTTGAAGGACATCAAGAGTAATAATGATTAAGGAAGCTATACAGAAAATTGTTGCCGGGAATAATCTCGACGAGCTTGAAGCTGTTGATGTGATGTCTGAAATCATGGGTGGTGAAGCTACAGACGCTCAGGTCGCAGCGTTTATCACGGCGTTGAGAATGAAAGGTGAAACTATTGACGAGATTACCGGCTGTGCGAGGGTTATGCGCCAGTTCGCGACACACGTGAATGTTTCTCCTAAAAATGCTGTAGGGCTTGATCGGGATGATATCAATATTGACTATGAAACCATTGTAGATACCTGCGGTACTGGCGGGGACAGGACTAATACGTTTAATATATCTACTACCACAGCATTTGTTGTTGCTGGTGCGGGGATTATCGTTGCAAAGCATGGTAACCGTTCGGTATCGTCGCATTGCGGCAGCGCTGATGTCCTGGAAGCGTTGGGGGTAAAGCTTGACGTTACCGTTGGAGTGGTAGAAAAATGCCTTGCTACTGCGGGGATAGGGTTCCTCTTCGCGCCTGTATTGCATGGAGCAATGAAGTATGCTATTAATCCGCGGAAACAGATAGGTATTCGCACAATATTTAATATCCTCGGCCCGTTGACGAATCCCGCGAATGCTACTGCCCAGGTGCTGGGGGTGTACGAAAAAAGTTTAGTTCCAATACTCGCTGAGGTTATGAACAGGCTCGGAGCTAAACATGTATTTGTCGTGCATGGTAAGGACAGTCTTGATGAAGTGTCAGTTACAGGAGAAACTTTTATTGCGGAACTTATGGATAATAAGGTTAAGGAGTATACTATAATACCGGAACAGTTTGGTTTTACCCGTGCAGCACTTGAAGATATCCGCGGGGGTGATGCCAAGAAAAACGCGGAGATCATTTCTGCAGTACTACGCGGTGAAAAAGGCCCGCGGAGAGATGTTGTACTTCTGAACTCAGCACTGGCAATCGTAGCAGCAGGGAAAGCAAGTGGCGTTAAAGCCGGAGTGGAGCTCGCGAGTGTGTCCATTGATTCCGGTGCTGCATTAAAGAAAGTTGAACTCCTGAAAAACCTTACAAATGAAGGTTAATAATATTCTCGACGGGATTATTGCTTATAAAAAAGTATTTGTTCAAGAACGTAAAGATATTGTCTCGTTAAAACAACTGGAGAAACAAATTGCCGGCCTCGAATATAAACCTTATTCTTTCCGTGATTCCATCAAACGTGAGAACAGCGATGCTAAAGTTAACCTAATCGCTGAAGTAAAACGCAGGTCGCCTTCTGCCGGGGAATTAGTTAAAAAATTTGAACCTGTTACTATCGCAAAAAAGTATGAATCTTCTGGCGCAGCGGCAGTGTCTGTACTGACCGATGAAAAGTTTTTTGGGGGAAGCCTTGAATATATATCTGATATTAAAATAAAGGTATCTTTGCCGTTATTGAGGAAAGATTTTATTATCGATAGGTATCAGGTAGCAGAAGCTAAGGCCGCTGGTGCGGATGCTATACTTTTAATTAACGCCGTGCTTGATCCTAGGCAAATTGAAGAGTTACGCGTGTATGCAAAGGAACTCGGGATGGATGTACTTGTTGAAGTTCATGATGGTAAGGAACTAAAGACTGTACTTGAGAAAACCGGTGCGGAGATTATCGGGATAAATAACCGTGATTTAACGACGTTCAGGGTGGATATTAATACCACACTGGAACTTGTTCCCCAGATTCCTGCATTAAAAGTTACAGTCGCGGAAAGCGGGATAAAAACGCGTGAAGATATTGAAGCGCTTACCGGTGCGAATGTGCATGCAGTCCTTATCGGTGAAACATTGATACGTGCGGGATTGTCTAACATCGAACACACAGTGCGCGGGCTCGGTTTATAGTAGTAATTCTTTTCAAAAGCCGTATTTTCTGTTATAATCATTTGATAAGGAAGTATTTGTATGGCAAAAATTAAAATTTGCGGGATCACAAACGAAAATGATGCGGTTTGGTGTGCCGGGATGGGGGTACACTATCTAGGGTTTAATTTCTGGGAAAATAGTCCCAGGAAGGTGTCACAGAAGATGGTGAAGGATGTTGTATCAAAACTTCCTGGGTTTGTAAAACCTGTTGGCGTATTCGTAAACGCTGAAACCGATGAGTTGATTCAAACCGTGAAAAATACGGGGTTAAAACTTGTGCAGTTGCATGGCGATGAAACGGTTGAGTATGTAAAAACACTGGGGGAACAAATATCCGTAGTAGCACCAGGGGTTGAGGTTATTAAAGCGTTTAGAGTACAAGGGGATGAGGTTATAACCTCAATGGAACAGTATAAGCCATACGTAAAGTACTTTCTTTTGGATGCATATGTGCCCGGGGTTGAGGGTGGAACCGGTGAGGTGTTCAACTGGGATATCGCGGTTAAAGCTAAGATTTTGGAAGTACCGATTTTTCTTGCCGGAGGGTTGAATCCTGACAATGTAGCTGCGGCAGTGGAGAAAGTTGACCCGTTTGCCGTAGATGTAGCATCAGGGGTTGAACGTTTACCTCGGAGGAAAGATTATGACAAGTTAAAACAGTTTATTTTACGGTGCCAGTGTTGACAGTTGACATATAATATAAGGTGTTTATGTATTTATTGGAGCAATTATTATGGTAATAGAAGAAGTTAATGGACAAATCCAAGATCTTTCTGTAAGGTTTGAAAAATTGCGGAGGTTTCTTTGAGATTGATAACCGTAGAGCATTGTTAACTGAGCTTGAAGCACGTACAGCAAAACCTGATTTCTGGAATAACCAAACCGAAGCACAGAAGGTTTCTCAGCAAGTAGCAGATATAAGAAAACTATCGGAATTATGGTCCACTTTCCAGAGAAAGTTTGATGATGTAAAAACTTTGTATAACCTTGCTAAAGAAGAGGGTAGTTCTGCGTATGACCAGGAAATTGTTAATGAAATCAATGCGTTAAGCGAAAATGTGCATAGGATTGAACTTGAAACCAAGCTTTCCGGCCCGCAGGATAGGAATAGCGCGATTGTAAACCTTCATTCCGGCGCGGGTGGGACAGAAGCGTGTGACTGGGTAGAAATGCTTTTCAGGATGTACCTCCGCTGGGCTGAACGCCGGGGGTATGCTACCGAAGTTATGGATATTCTTCCCGGTGACGGGGCGGGGATTAAAAGCGTAACTTTTTTCGTTAATGGTTTATACGCATACGGGTATTTGAAATCAGAGACCGGGGTTCACCGGCTTGTACGGATTTCGCCGTTTGATGCGAATAAACGCAGGCATACGTCTTTCGCTGCGTGTGATGTTATACCTGAGATTGAAGATGATGTGCAGATTGAAGTAAAAGATACTGATTTACGGATTGATACCTACCGTTCTTCAGGGGCAGGCGGGCAGCATGTTAATAAAACAGATTCTGCGGTTAGGATGACACATTTACCCACGGGAATCGTTGTTGCGTGCCAAAATGAGCGTTCACAGATGAAAAACCGTGCGAAAGCAATGAAGATGCTGAAAGCTAAATTGTTTGAGTTGGAAGAAGATAAAAAACGCGCGGAACAGGAACGTCATTACGGCGAAAAAGGTGATATTGCATGGGGTAATCAGATACGTTCATATGTGTTTATGCCGTACCAGCTGGTAAAGGATCATCGTACAGATCATGAGTACAGCAATATCGCGGATGTTATGGATGGTAATATTGATATGTTTATAGAATCTTTTCTCGAATCTAAAGCCGGGGAAAAGAAAGGATGAATAACCTATGGCAAAAGTGATGGTTGTTGATGACGAAAAAAATGTGGTTGAATTGCTAGACTTTTTATTGATGAAAGACGGGTATGAAGTGATTAACGCATTCAACGGGAGGGAAGCTATCAGCCTGGCAGCGCAACAAAAACCTGACCTTATCCTTCTGGATATAATGATGCCCGGGATTGACGGGTATACTGTGTATAACACGCTGCAGCAGGATCCTGCAACAAATAAGATTCCTGTGATAATCCTTACTGCAAAAGGACGGATGCGTGATGTGTTTGCAATGGCAAAAAATATTGTGGCGTACATAGAGAAACCATTTGACCCTAAGATGTTACGTGAGAGTGTTAGGGCAGTGCTGATAAAGAAGTGATTAAGAAGGAAATTATTTAATGAATGAAAAACAGAATGAACAAATCAGCGGGTTGACATTTCGCGCGTTTATTATTTCAATCATATTAGTAGTGATCGCAACGGTTTGGATTGGCAGGTCTGAACTTATCACGAATGCGTGCCAGATATCGGAAAGCGTACCGCCAATCCCGGCAGTAGCGGGCTTGTTGCTGCTCGTACTCCTGAATCCGGTACTTAATAAAATCAGTACAAAACTGCGTCTTAACCGCGCTGAAGTATTAGTTATCTACAGCGTAATGACTATGGCAGTATCAATGAGTGCCGTAGGGGTTGCCCGCGTATTTTTTCCGTTTATCACAGTACCGTACTACTATGCTACACCCGAAAACCAGTTTGATAAACTCGCGGAATATATTCCTTCGTGGGTAGCGCCGCAAAACAAGGAAGTTATACGTATGATGTACGAAGGCGCGCCGGATGGGCGTGTCCCATGGGGTGACTGGGCGGTACCGTTGATGATGTGGGGTATGGTATTCGTAACGCTGTTTCTCACAATGTTTTTTATTCTTGTTATCTTCAGGAAACAGTGGATTGAGAAGGAACGTCTGACTTTTCCGTTGATTTATCTGCCGTTGGAATTAACACAACAGAGTAAGTCTGACCCTAACTCCGCGGTATCTGACTTTTTAAAAAGTCCTGTTATGTGGATAGGGTTTGGGTTGGCGTTGTTATACAATGTAATGAATATCTTAAATGCTGTTAACCCTGATTTCCCTGCAATGGGGATTTACTACAATCTGGGTAATGTGTTTACGGAACAGCCATGGTCAGCTATTAAGCCGCTGGTTATCTACTATAATCCTGCAATACTGGGGTTTGGATACCTTGTATCTTTAGAAGTAAGTATGTCTGTCTGGCTATTCTATCTGCTGTTCAGGATTGAACAGGTTATCGGTATGGGTATGGGTGTGCAGTTAAACAATTATCCGTTATTCTATGGCCCGGAACAAGCTATCGGAGGATACATAGCGTTTGCGATTGTACTTGTATTACTTGCACGGAAACATTTGGTTGAAGTATTCAAAAAAGCGGTATTCTCTGATCCTGAGATTGATGATTCAAATGAACCGGTATCGTATAGGGTAGCGTTTTTCGGGAGTATCGCAGGGATAATAATTTTATGCGTAATACTGTCAATGCTTCATATGAAACTCTGGGTAGTAGCTGCGTTTATCTTCATGATTATCACGGTAGCGTTTGTGTACGCGCGTATCCGTGCGGAAACCGGGATCCCGATGATATGGTTATTTCCTATGTTCTACCAGAAACGTATATTGTCATATACTGTGGGAGTGAAAACGTTACTTGATCAGGGTATGCCTAACCTCGTGGGGTTGTCGGTATTGACATTCCTTGCCCGCGGGTTTTTCCCGCAGTTGACGGCT
>Ga0265292_1000517_pt1 | contig 52875 bp, 59 predicted proteins | sample Munlanlewell296A_FD_189080 | JGI IMG/M metagenome (GOLD analysis project Ga0265292, IMG submission 189080) | Leachate microbial communities from a municipal landfill in Southern Ontario, Canada - Leachate well 296A | ecosystem: Engineered > Solid waste > Landfill > Unclassified | place: Canada... | reverse complement strand
CCCCCTTCCTTTTTGCCCGTCCGAGCTTAAAAGTTTTTTAAAATTCGGAATTCGGATTTTCGTCAAAAAAGGTTCGGATTTTAACCAAAAGGCACCGCCTTCGGTTCGCCGAAGCGAACCTACGGCGTGATGAAGTCCGCCAGTAGGATCGCGAAGGTGACAATAAAAATTTATGTATTACATTTATAGTTTAAAATGTAAAGATGGATATTATGTCGGTTGCACTGATAATATTCAAGAAAGATTGGACAGACATCAAAAAGGAAAAGTACCCGCAACGATGAGCCGTATACCAATAACCCTAGAATTCTATTTTGCTGTTGAAGATAAATATAGAGCTTTTGAATTTGAGAAGTACCTTAAGACAGGATCGGGTTGTGCATTTATAAATAAACATCTGATTGAAAATTAAAATCTATTTTATGAGATACAGACATTCTGTTCTTTTTTCTTGACACAATTATACAGAAGTGATATCATTTGCATAGATTCTTAACAAATATAAACTTTAATAACTGGAGGTTTTAAATGAATAAAATAGAACTTTCAATGGAAGAAAAGTTCCATTCCGAATCAGTAGAAATAAGGACAATTCTCCAATCTAAAGGGATGAGAAATGCGATGTCTTTTATTGGCAGATTTCAAGCGTTTGCATTAGTTCCTTGGGCAAAAATCTTCTCGTCAGGAACACCTCATCAAAATGGTTATCTTTATTGTGACTCACCGGTCAATAGAAAACTACTTGAATTTATAAGTAGATCTTCCATAATAATGATTAATGTTGGGCACAAAAAAGGTTCCCTATATAAAGAGAACGGGGAGGATATTGTTTGTAAAATTTCTTTTATGTATTCCAACAGAAAAGTATTTCAGGTTACAAAGCTTGGTTTTAGTTTAGAGGAAGGAGAACTATTTTCAACCTCATATTCAAACTCATAGAATATGTTGTGGGTCCATCATTTGATGGACTCTTTTTTTTGACTATTCGTTTATTTAGACATACTATAAATACAGATTAGAACATTAAAAGGAGCACAAAATGGCTAAAGAAGAAAAAGAGAAACTTCTTTTTTACGTTGAACCCTTAGACCCCGACACTAATAAAGCTATCTCCCAAATGTTTATTGATTTAGGAGCCACGCTAGAAAAAAAGCTTTCAATAAAAAGTGAAGATAGAGAATCTCCGCCAACCCCCGTTTGGGAGTGTGAGTGCAAACACGCAAAAAGAATTGTAATGGCCAAAGAAATGCTCGGTTTAAAATTTAAGATTTGGCTATTAAGTTCTGATGGGAAATTCCTAGATAGGCGTGGTGAATTTTTCTTTAAGGGTTATTTATAGGGCCTGTGAACTGATTTTTAATTTCACAGGCTTTTATTATTTCATTTAAAATTCGTGATATAATTATTTATATGAATCCCCACACTAATCTTAATTTCGTTTGAAACAGATTAGTCCATAAAATAGAATAAGTGGTGGATTTTGAAATAAACAAAGAAACCACAGTAGTAGAGCATCCCAGTAGTAGAACAAGTTTACTACAGGATAAAAAGCTCACTACGTGGCAAGCAAACAAGGTCAATATTATTAAAATTAAGATTAGTGTGGGGATGAAAACAAATAAAAAAGGTTTTACCCATACACTAAATTTGATTTCAAATAAATTTAATGCATCGTTTTTTGTACATTGTTTAATAAATTAAAAAAATATTTTTATAAAAAATATATGAGTAAAACAAAATCAAAATTAGTGTGTGGGTTCACAATTTTAGAATTATTAATTTCTGTGGCTATTATTGCCATGTTATCAGCAATAGTATTGGTTGGAGTGTCTTCAATAAGAGAGAGAGGTCGAGATGCTAGAAGATTATCAGATGTAAACGAAATACAAAAAGCGCTAAACCTATATTTTACAAACCATAATACATTTCCTGTTTTTCCAACAGAAATAACAATAACGGGGGAAGATCTTTTTTCTGTCGCTCTTGAGAATGAAAAACTTATAACCGCAGTCCCTGTAGATCCGATGCCGACCTTTGGTTCATATAAATACCAATCAAATTCAATAGGAACAAATTTCTATCTAAACTTTTGTCTTGAAACAGACACTATCCTAAAATATACAAAAGGTTGTAATAATAGAGTAACCCCTTAAATGGACCAATCAAATGATAAAAAAATAATTAGATGGAGCGCTGAGGAATTTGAATATTCTGAAAAAAGTGTTGACTGGTTTTGGGCCGTCGGGGTTGTAAGCGTTGGTTTTGCTGTCCTTTCAATATTTTTAGGAAATCTGCTTTTTGCGCTTTTGATTATAATCAGTGCATTTGCTCTGTCTATGCAGGCCGTGAGAAAACCAAAAGTAATAAATTTTGAAATAAATGATGAAGGAATAATTATTGATAAAAAATTATATATATATAATACTCTTGAATCTTTTTGGGTAATAAATAAAGAAAAAATAATAATAAAATCAAAAAAAGCTGTCGTTCCTTTTTTAATCATTCCCCTCCAAAACATGAATCCAAGGTCCGTAAGAGAATATTTACTTAAAAATTTAAAAGAAGAAGAGATGTCCGAACCGTTTGGACAAGTTGTGATGGAGAAATTAGGATTTTAAAATTTATTCAGACTTTAATAATTTTGTTGTATATTTAAATAAAAAATGTCCCAAAGGACATTTTTTATCCATACTTGAAAATCTCTGGGGGAGGTTTTTAAGAGTAGTGCCAGATTTTAATCCGTATTTTTTCGTGTTTTTTAGTCCTCATAGTTTAACGGATAAAACGCAAGCTTGCGGAGCTTGAAATCGGGGTTCGATTCCCTGTGAGGGCACTGAAAATAAATACCCATTTTTTTCTGGGTATTTATTTTTGGTCTAGGGAATCGAACCGTTTTTTGTAAACAAAAAACGTGGGGTTTGCTTTTGCAAACAAAGGATTCCCTGTGGGGGCACAAAGCGTTAAGAAAAACAAATTTATTTGTTTTTTTAGCTTTGTGCGAATTTTGATATATTGCTAAGCAATTTCAAAACTCCGGGCTTTCAAAAATAAATACCCAGTTTTTCTGGATATTTATTTTTGGTCTAGGGAATCGAACCGTTTTTTGTTTACAAAAAATGTGGGATTTGCTTTAGCAAACATTCCCTGTGAGGGGAGCCGACAAAAAAATGGAAAGGAAATTTTTGGTTTTGCTTCGCCGTTACCAAATACAGTTTATCACAATATCTAAACTTTGGATATTGATTATTTAGATAGACCATAGTAGTATATGACTAGGTCAATAAGAACAAAGGAATATGCCTATTTCGTCGAGCGATTGCGGAAAGCTCGCGAGGAGGCAGGATTGACACAGGTTCAAGTTGCAAAGAAATTAAAGCGACCGCAATCGCATATTTCTAATGTAGAATCAGGACAGCAAAGGGTTGATGTCGTCGAGCTTCAAGTCTTTGCGAAGATGTATAATAAAGATATAAATTATTTTATAAAATAGAGTTATGAAAAAGTATATTCTAGCGCTCATGCTATTCGTCGGTTTGTTGTCTTTTTCTGCGTCAGCAGAAGCAAAGACTGTTCGCGTAAAAGGATATTATAAGCCTTCAACCGGTAGTTATGTATCTCCTTCTTATCGAACATCACCAAATAAATACAAATTCGATAACTACTCAACGAAAGGAAATTATAATCCGTACACTGGAAAGAAGGGATATTCTAGTCCATACAAAACCTACCGTTTTCGCTAAAAAACGCGGAGAAATATTATGGAGATAAAAAAGTTTTTATCAATATTGTGGCTAAAAAATATAGTTTTGTTAATTTGTGTATACTCCATCTGGGTTATGATTCTCGGTGAGTTTTTGGGTGGCTATGGCGATGACAAAATATTTTACGCTGTTCCCGCAACCATTTTAAGTATATGGATTTACAAAGATCAAGCTCGGTCTAAGCAATAATTTATGGCAGAAAAAGGCAATGGATGGATTCTTATATTATTAGTAATTCTTTCTATTTGGTTTTGGAGAGATCATCATAATCTCACTAGCCGAGTTGAATCATTGCAAGATGAAGTCGCTGATTTGGATAACAAAGTGAACTCGTATTCTGATGCCCTAGATCAAGCAAACTCAAGCATAGAAGATGCTCAATCTTATGCGTGGAGTTCATACGATGATATGGGCTATGCCTTAGATAATTTAGAAACTGTTGAGCCGTAATATGGTACAGAAATTTTCAAAAACGAATAAGATAATTTTTCCAATGATTGGTGTACTCCTTTTTATGGGAGCATTTTTTACGCAGGAAAAAGTTTATGCCTATGGTGATTGTTCCGAATATGGGTTTATGGCGACATATGATTATTTGAGTGGCGGTTGCAAGTGCATGAGCGGTTATGTTTTTGGAAAAGATTTTTTGGGACAAACTACTTGCGTATCTGGAAGTAGTGTTTGTTATGACAAATATGGTTATGGTTCACAGTACGACTCATTAAGTGCTTCTTGTGAATGTTCTTATGGGTATGTATTTGGTAAAGACTCTATTGGCCAGACTTCGTGCATATCAGAAGATCAGGCCTGTAAAAACCAATATGGATACAATGCTCAAAGTAGTTATGGGGGCCAATGCGGATGCTCCTACGGCTATGTTATAAGTGGAGGACAATGTACTTACGGCAACACACTTTGCCACTCAAAACACGGACTCTATTCTAGTTATGATGATCTTTCTAAGAGTTGTGAATGTGATAGTGGGTACACTTTTAATGACTCAAACCAATGCGTTGAAAAACAGAATAATGTTTATTTTACACTTAAAGAACTAGATACGGATGAGCGGAGAGCGATTATTAAAAGTGATTACGATTATAGATATTATTTGATTTCATATAACTCTGGCTGTTATTCATCTTCATTCAGAAGGTATCTAAATCATCAGATAATTGTAAATCTTGGTACTGACTTTGATTTGGATACATGGGACAAAATTGTATTACAAGATGACAATGAAGTTTGTGATATAACTCGAGTTGAGAGAGCAGATTCTAGTACTACACTAGAGCCAGAGGAAGAGGAAACTTTTTATTTTATCCCCGAATCTTCCGTCATAGTTCCGCCAAGACCAACTGAGAGTCTTACTACGCCTGTTCCCAAAGTTAAAAAAGAATTTCAATTTGATGAAACAAAAAAGAAAAATTTTGAAGCTAAGCTTTTTGGTGAAGTAAATGCATCCGCGGCACTAAGAAAATGCCCTTCTACAACGGAATGCGATGTTGTTAGATATTTTAATCCAAAAACAAAAGTGGATATTCTTGCAGGCTACAATGGTGAAGAGTGGTATCAAATAAATACTACTGACATCAAGCCAGTGTTGTCTGGGTGGATGCATTCTTCAATAGTTAGTAAAGTCGTGCTTCAAGAATCTAGCCCACAGATGACCGAACAAAAAGAAAACGATGGCAATGTTTCTGAAAAAAGTACTGCGAGCGAAAAAACGCAAAAAAATGCACCGTGGTATAAAAAAGTATTCAGTTTTTTCTCTAATCTTTTTAAATAAATGAAAAATCGCATTTATATATTGGTAATAATATTTTTTATTTCTGTTGCATTAGGCCCAACGGATGTTTCTGCTCATCGCTCTGGGTGTCATCGATGGCACTCCTGTCCTTCTGACAGTGGTTCGTATTCGTGTGGCGACGCGGGACATCCTTGTTCCTATCCAACCTATCCAGCGAGCGGTGGTGTTGTGTATCCGCCGAGTGGCCAATACAAAGATTGCTATGATTGTGCGTGGAAATCCGTTTCAACGAGCGATTCAAGAGCATGGAAAAATCCAATGCAAAAAGGCAGTCGTGGGGTTGATGTGATAAATCTTCAAAAAGTGCTAAATAAAGAAGGAGTATATCCCGAAGCTATTTATAGTGGCAGTTATGGTATCTTAACCGAGCTTGCTGTAAAAAAATTCCAGACAAAGTATAATATTGTGAGTGAAGGCAGTCCCTCAACAACTGGCTATGGTCGGGCTGGCTGGGCGACAATAGCGAAATTGAACGCTCTGTATACATCGGCGAGTTTCTAACAATGAGTAACATTCAAAAAATCATAGGAATAATTGCTGGCGGAGCCATTATCGCTTCGGGTGCTTACTTCTTAAATCAATCAAGCAATTCAGATACGCGCGATACTGATTACTCAACTACGCGCACCAACCTTTCAACTGGTAAAGCTGATAAAGATTGCACCGATTTCTCGACACATGCAGAGGCACAGGCGTTTTTTGAATCCCAAGGTCCCGGCGACCCACACGGCCTAGATCGAGATGGTGATGGACTTGCGTGTGAGACACTACCATAAAATTATGAATAATAACAAAGAAATTGAAATAGTTGCACTAAAAAAAGAGATGAGTGAGGTTGGCGAGAAAAATATGAGCAAAGAAAATAAAGCTCGTTACATTGACTTGCGCCACAAACAGAAATCCGAAAGAAAGATGCAACAGGAAAAAATAGAGGCAGAATACAAGAAGCCAGTATTAGGGAAATTTGGGATACTCTGGGGTTTGATACCATTCATCATCATTGCTTTGATTGTTTGGATGATTATGAGCGTGAGTTGGAAAGACTACAAAGGTGATTGTGTTATTGGTCAGGACCCTAGCAATCCGAATTGTTTCGATAGTAGCAGTGGCATTGGTCATCCTCTTTGGAATAATTAAAAAAATATGGAAAAACTAAAACAATATAAATACATACTTTTAATACTGCTTATAATTTTAGGATTTGCTTTTTATTGGTTTGAGTATAGACCAACCAAAATAAAAGAAATGTGTTCAGCTGAAGCCCATATGGGTTTGAGAATACTAGCAGAGGCCAATGATAATAAAAGACAAGAAATGATAAATAACTATTATTATGATTGCTTAATGAGATTTGGATTAAAATAAAAAATGAATATTGAAGAAAAAAGAAAAATTGCATTCAAGATATGGAACTGGGGAGCGCAACCTGTTAAATTTGTGCGTGATTACTTACGGGAAAACGATAGTATGGACGAGCCACGTCTAAGATCGCATTATATCCTGCTATCTTACGGATTTGAAATGATACTAAAATCTAGAGTAGCGATGTTATTAACTGTTCAAAACAAAGATGAATTGAATGAGAAGCTACAAAAACTTGGCCATAATTTTGTAAAAATTTCAGATACTCTAGGAAGTGAGCTGAAAAACATAGGGGTAACAAAAATTGAATTAAAAATAGCCAAATGTAATAACCCCCAAAATCCAGATGATGAATATGGCTATTTTATTATTGAAACTGTGGATGGTAAAAAAATCAGCATAGAAAATTTTACCGATATTAGATATGGTTGTATAGGAGGAGGTATGCGTATTGTAGATAATGAGGAACACAAAAAAATTATAGACTACACAACGGTTATACTCGAGATATGGAAAAAAGTAAAAACAGCCAACGACAGTACGCGCTGAGAATATTTCTTTCCGCTTTATGAGTTACCACCGAACTCGGTCGGAGGCACGAAGTTTAGAGCTACCACCAAACGCGGAGCGTGCGCATTAGTCCGGTTCTTGTTCAAAATAGGTTCGAGCAAAGCAGAGCAATACAGCACTAGTAAGGAAAAATAAAAAACCCGCGAAGTGCGGGTTTTTTATTTAATATTAAGTTTTTTTGCAAATCTAGATTTTTTTCTTGAGGCTGCATTTTTCTTTATAATCCCCACCTTTGAGGCCTTGTCTATCTCTTTATAAACCCTCGGTAAAAATGCTTCTGCTTCTTTTGTTTTCTTTTCGGAAAGAAGTTTTTTGTATTCCTTAACCGCTGATTTCATTTTGTTTTTTCTTTCAACATTAAATTCTCTCTTTCTTCGAGAGCTTCTTAATGCTTTTTTTGCTGATGATGTTATTGGCACGCTGGTATTGTCTGGTTAATTTTTAACTATCAAATACTATCAGAAGGCTTCTATTATTTCAAGTTCTTGCTTATTTTAGAAAAAATACGAAAGTTTAATCTCCCCAATGTGATTTCATGATTTAGTGATTTTATGATTTAATGTTTATGTATGATTTCTCAAATAAAAGGAAAATTATCTTACAAGGGAACTGGGTGCGCAATTGTTGATGTATCTGGGGTTGGATATAAGGTTCACACGACCCTTGATGAAGTAGCCGATTTAAAGGAAGGAGATAACGTAGTTTTCTGGACTCATTTGGTGGTAAAAGAAAACGCTTTGGATATTTACGGTTTTAAAAACATAGAAGATTTGGATTTTTTTAAACTTCTCATTGGTGTTTCTGGTATAGGCCCAAAATCTGCTATGAATATACTAACAATCGTCGGTGTCAAATCTTTGGTCTCTGCTATTTCTTCTGGTGATATATCTTATTTAACAAAAGTGTCAGGAATAGGACAAAAAAGTGCCCAAAAAATAGTTATTGAATTAAAAGACAAAATAGAAAAACATGGTGGAGATACTGCCGGTCTAAACAAAGAAGACCTAGATGTTGTAGAAGCATTAAAATCACTCGGATATTCTATGAAAGACATAAGAGAATCAATAAAAAATACCGAAAAAAATATGAGTACGAGTCAAAAAATAAAGTTTGCTTTAAAAAATCTAAACAAATGACATGCTTGATAATTTTTTGTATAAAATAAAAAAAATTCTTCCCACAAAATTATTTAGTTTTCTACAACCAATTTATCATTACATTCTTTCTTTTTTTGCTGCATTAATATATAGATTCCCGTCAAACAAAATCACTGTTGTTGGTGTCACAGGAACAAAAGGAAAAACGAGCACGATAGAAATAATAAGCGCGATATTAGAAGAGGCTGGTTTAAAGACGGCGTTGGCTGGAACTCTTAGATTTAAGGTTGGAAGCGATACAGAAAAAAACGATTATAAAATGACAATGCCTGGGAGGTTTTTCATACAAAAATTTTTAAGAAGAGCTGTTAAAGAAAAATGTAATTATGTATTGTTGGAAGTTACTTCACAGGGGATAGCTCAGTACCGACATAAATTTATAAATTTTGACGTTATAATTTTTACGAATCTATCTCCAGAACATATTGAATACCACGGTTCTTACGAAAATTATCTTCAAACAAAATTAAAGGTTATAAAATCCTTGGAAAAATCAAACAAAAAAAGAAAGGTAATAATTTCAAACACCGACGACAAAGAGGGTTATAAGTTTTTAAACGCAGATGTCCAAGAAAAATATCCCTATTCAAAAAGAGACGTGGAGCCTTATAAAATAAAAAAGGAGGGTTTGGAAATTACCGTTGATGATATAAAAATTGAACCAAAACTTTCTGGAGAATTTAATTTATATAATATTGTCGCAGCTATAAAATTTGTAAAAACTCAGAAGATTCACACAAATATAATAAAATACGCCCTTGAAAAATTTTCCGGAATAAGAGGCCGGCTAGAAAAAATAGAGGAGGGACAAGATTTTACGGTGATAGTTGATTACGCTCACACTCCAGACTCTCTTGAAAAAGTTTACGAGGTATTTCAATCATCAAAAAAAATATGCGTTCTTGGAAATACTGGCGGGGGAAGAGATAAGTGGAAAAGAAAAGAAATGGCTAAAATAGCAAAGAGACATTGTTCACAAATAATTTTAACAAACGAGGACCCTTATGATGAAAATCCATTAGAAATTGTTTCTGTAATGAAAAAAGAAATTGGGGATTCAAATTGTCAGATAATAATGGACAGAAGAGAAGCTATAAAGAAAGCCCTTGAACTTGCTACAACCGGTGATGCAGTTTTAATTACCGGAAAAGGAACGGACCCATATATTATGGGACCAAACAATACAAAAATCCCGTGGGATGATGCTTCTGTTGTGAGAGAAGAAATCAGAAAATTGCTACACAATTTTCAAATTTCTAATTCTTAATACATAATTGTTAATGAGATTCCCAAACATAAAAAACAATAAAATCTGATATAATAAAGCCATTATTCTTAATTTTTGTTTACAGATTTTAGATATTAGATTTTAATTTTGAGATAATATTATGCAAGCCTTAAAAGATTTCAGTTGGTTTTTTGTGATACTACTAGCACTCGCAATAGTGTGGGTTTTATCTGGTGGACCATATAGCGAATCAGCAAAAAACCCATTTATAAAACCACCGAGCCCCCTAGATTCTGGAGACACTTATGGATTTGGGCTTTTTCCTGATACAAAAAGTGGCACAAGCACTACGAACGGGACTGGATTTGGAACAACTTATGGAGAAGGTCTTTTTTCTGGAACAAAAAGTAATGCATCTACGGGAACGGAAAGTATAAGTGAGCAATTAAAAAATATAGGAACGGAGACCGCACAAATTAAAGAGGAGTTAGAAAAGGCGGAGGAAAAAACAAACAAATCTGAATATGCTGATTTAATAACAATTTCTCGTGCGGGAGCAATGTCTATTACCCCAGATAGAGAATACCTGGAAATTTCGTTATCAAAAACAGCAAAAAATAAAGTAATTATCACCGGATGGACTTTAAAAAGTTTGATGTCTGGTATTTCTGTAAAAATTGAAGATGCGTCTTGGTTACCGAGATTGGGTGGTTCAAATACAAAAAATACGATTGTTCTTTCTCCGGGAAATAAGGCAATTATTAACACGGGGAGGTCACCAATTGGAACATCTTTTAGAACAAATATATGCACGGGGTATTTTTCACAATTTCAAAGTTTTTATCCGTCTCTAAAAAGAAATTGCCCCGACCCAAGTGAAGACATAGAAGACAAATACTTGAGCGGACCAAATGCTTATAATGACCAATGTCTAGATTTTATAGACAGAATACAAACCTGTAATATAAACACAAGTTCTCTTCCTCTAAATATGCAGTCGCAGTGCCAAGATTTTGTAACAAAAAAAATGAATTACAATTCTTGTATTGATACTCATAAAAATGACGAGGGTTTTTATGGAACCGAGTGGAGAATTTATCTCTCTCGCGATACAGAATTATGGAAATCAAAAAGAGAGATAATCCAACTTACTGATGGAATTGGAAAAATTATTGGAACGGTAACATACTAAAATCTGCTAAAGCAGATTTTAGTAATTTCTAATATCAAATTACTAATTTCTAATGAAATTTTAAATAAAAACCCCGATTTAATCGGGGTTTAATTTTTATGCAGCGAGAAGGATTTTAACCTTCTCTAAAATTCCGTCGGTGTGGGACTTAACAAATGTCCCGGCCTGGTAATCGTTTATACAATACTAGGTTGTTACCGGATTGTTTGGATCTCTTGAGATATCCGAACGAAATTCTTTTTTTAATTCTTCTTGTTTGCTAAGCCAGTAACTTGCCGACTTAGTCCAAATTCCAAAAACATCCCCGAGAAAAACATCAGCAGCAGTGACTTGTTCTCCACTTTTTGTGCGGTTCATTCCATACTGACAACGTCCCGCGTTATGAAGATGTTTTTGTAGAATTTCAAGCGTTTCAAGAACTTCATTCAACTGACCATAATTTTTGGCCCGCAGAACTGAAAGCGTCTGACTAAAACCCCCAGAATCCTGAATGGGTGAAACCACTTGAAATAGTTTAACAATCGCCTCAACTTTATTTGGCATTGAGGCAACAAATTTCACTTGTTCCCCAAGAGCCTGAAGTTGTAAAGCAATCTTTTCTATGTCCTTTTTGGGTGACATAAAAAAAGATTTTAAAAAAGCAATTACTTTTTTCATTATTACTCCGCTTTTTGTGAAAGAAATAAATAGTCTTTTCTAACTATTTTCTGTCTATATGATAGCACAAATGATATAAGAAGTCAAGAAAAATCATTTTTTTAATTATATGGTTTAAGAGAGTTTGTTTATGGCCGTCTTTTAACTCTTTTCACTGAGAGGCCTTGCCTCTCAGTGAAAAAACTTTGTTGATTAGATATTTAAAATTCTAAACAAAACCACCCCCGCAGATACTGACACATTAAGTGATTCCTTCTTCCCTTTCATTGGTATTTCGGCAATAATGTCACATTTATTAAGAATTGATTTGGGGAGCCCGTTTACTTCGTTACCGAAAATAAAAACCGAGTTCCCTTTCCAACCAAGGGCTGGTCCATCTTTGGTGGACACTTTTTTATAATCAATCGATTTTTTTGATTGTTCAACTCCTATTATTAAAACCTTTTCTTTCTTTAATTTTTTAATTAAAGTGTCTATGTTTTTTACTTTTTCCCATTCAATATTTTTTTCAGCACCAAGAGCTGTTTTTGAAATTTCTTTAACTTCCCTTCCAAATCTATCTACCGGTGCAGGTGTATAACCTGTTAAAAATATTTTTGACACGCCAACCGCATCTGCCGTTCTAAAAATAGAACCAACATTATGAGTGCTTCTTATATTATGAAGTATTAAACAAACTCGTTTATCTTTAATATTTGATTTTTGCTTTTTGATTTTAATAGTCCGCCCGGTCCCAGTTAAACAACTTTGTTTAACGGGATAAATAGGATTTTCGCCCCACGGGCGCAGGTGAATTTCGATCTCGTCCTCGTTAAGCTCGGACTCGATAACGAAATTCCTTTCAAATCCTACACGCAAGTGAATAAATTCACTTGCTCTCATTAAAATAATAAAGCGACCTTAGTTTGTCCGCCCGGTAGGATTTGAACCTACGACCGTCTGCTTAAAAGGCAGCTACTCTACCAGACTGAGTTACGGGCGGATATAACAAAATAAAAATATAACAGAAAAACAAATCTTTTTCAATTTGTTATTATTTTTTAAAAAACAATTACGGATCTAAAATCTCCATTGAAACTATAAACACAAAAATATTGTGGATGAAAAAGCAATTTTGATTGCTTTTTCATTTAGATCTCAAGTAAAAACTTTTCTATTTCTAAACCAAGGTCTTCTGTGATTCCTCTTCTTATGTCGTGGTAAATTGAAATTAATTTTGAAGACATTTCATTCAATTCTTTTTCAGAATAATTTTTAGAAAATTCTTTTGCTTTCTTAAAAACAAATGGGTTTAAATCAGCTTCTGCGCTTGTTTTTGATGAACTGGATAAAATCATTGTTTTTATTTGCCAAAATAATATTCCATGTATTTCTTCTGGTACTAGCCCCTCCTTGAGAATTTTCTGATATTCCGCCCATGCTTTCTTTTTATCTCTTCTTCCCAGTGCGTCGGTTAAAGAAAAAGGTTTGGCTCTTTCTGCAATTTTTCGTTCTGTTTCGTTAAATTCTTGTGTTCTTTGGCTATGTTTTTCTAGTTTTGTAAGTGTTTTTTTATCAATTTTTTCTTCTAAAAGAACAAAAATATTTTCTGACTTTGATATCTCTTTAATTTTCTCTAAAATAAAGTTCCTATTTTTTTCATTTTCAAAAACTTTATCAAAAAAAACAATGTACTTATTTTCAAACAACCCTCTCCCTTTCAAGGATTCCTCAACAACCGCCTCATCAAAGTTTTCTGAATCTAGTCTAAAAAGGTTTGAATTTGGTTTTTTAACAAGAAGAGAGCTGGTGAGATTTTTCACTTTTTCTCTTCCTTTTTTGAAATCTGTTCCGTAAATTAAATAAAACATAGCAATAAAATTTCTTCAAAATTTTATAAACTTCAAATTACTAATTTCAAATTTCTAATGAAATGAAACCTTTCAAATTTTTAAACATTTCATTATATATTAGTAATTAGATATTAAACATTCGAGAATTACTCCGTAATTCTCTTCATCTCCCCCCAATTGTCACCAATTGAAACGTCCACCAAAAATTTTATTCCGTTTGTTTCTTTGCTGTCTAAAATGTTCTCCATTATTGTTTCTATTTCTGGATAAATTTTTTCTACCAAATCATTTTTTATTTCGTAAACCAACTCATCATGAACCTGAAGTAAAAGATTACAATCATTTTCAAGTTCTTTTTCTTTCAAAAATTTTTCTGTCCTTCCCATAGCTATTTTTATAATGTCTGCAGCGGTTCCCTGTATTGGAGCATTTATTGCGGTTCTTTCAACCGCGGCCCTTATATACGGAAGTTTTGAATTTATTCCCTCATAATATCTTTTTCTACCAAAATATGTCTCTGTGTAGCCTCTTTTTGATGCCATTATTTTTATCTGCTCCAAATAACTTGCAACTCCAGAAAACGTTTTAAAATAATTATCGTAAAAATTGTTTGCCTCTTCTCTACTAGTTCCTAAATTTTTCTTCAGAGAATTTACACCCATTCCATACAAAACTCCAAAATTTATAATTTTTGCCTCTCTTCTCATTTCACTAGTAATTTTTTCTTCGGAAACACGAAATATTTTAGAAGCGACTGCGGAATGAACGTCCCCGCCCTTTTTAAAAACATCTGTGAGATTTTTATCGCCAGACAAAAGAGCCACTACCCTTAATTCAATTTGCGAGTAATCAAAAGAAACTAATTTAAATCCTTTTTTTGATACAAATATTTTTCTTACTTCATTTCCTAGTTCAGTTCTAATTGGAATATTTTGTAAATTTGGGTCGTTTGACGACATTCTTCCGGTTGTTGTTCCTGTTTGTATAAAACTAGCGTGTAATCTTCCGTCCGAATCAACCATTTTAGGAATATTATCTATGTACGTCGTCAAAAGTTTTTGTAGTTCTCTGTGTTTTAATAATTTATCAATAATTTCGTGTGTATCACGCATTTTTTCTAGTTCGGATTCCTTTGTTGAATAATTTCCTGTCGCAGTTTTCTTGATTCCCTTTGTTTTGATTTTCATTTTATCAAACAAAACTTCACCTAATTGTTTTGGTGAGCTTATATTGAATTCCATTCCAGCCATTTTCCATATCTCCTTTTCAATCTTATCTAAGTCTATGTGTATTTTTTTTGATAAGCTTTTTAAAAGTTCCGTGTTGATTTGAATTCCTCTTTCTTTCATCTCTTTTACTATCAGGACGAGTGGGAGTTCAATTTCTTTATATATTTTTTCAAATCCTTCTTTTTTTAATCTCTCAAAAATTATTTTTTTTGTTTTTTCAAAAGAGGTCGTACCCGCAAAATTTAAAATTTCATCTAGTTTAAGGTTTGTTTTGGTTGAATCAATAAGCCAAACCGCCAGCCCGACTTCTTTTATTTCCTTTTCAGAAATGTTTTGTAGGCTTGCCCCGTTAGAAACGGGGTGTACCACGCCCGTCGTTTCTAACGGGGTTTTGTTCTTAAATATCTCCAAAATCCTTTGCCAGAGACTTCTAAAACCAAGTTCGTCAAAAAGTTTTTTTATTTTAGTTAAATCTATAGATTCGGAAACATCCTTTTCTGGTAAATCAAATTTTTTTATTGCGTCTATTCTTATTGTTGCCAATATTTTTGAGAAAATTGCTTCTTCTTTTCCTTTTTTCAAAAGTTCTATTATTCTTTTTGTTATTCCGGCTTTTTCAAATTCTTCTTTGTTTTTATTTAACTTTTTATAAATATTTTCAATTGTTCCAAATTTTTGAATCAAAACTGAAGCTGTTTTATCTCCAATTCCTTTTATTCCAATAATATTATCCGACGGATCTCCACGAAGTCCTTTGTAGTCCGGCAATAACTTTGGTCCAAACCCAAATCTTTCAAAAACTTTTTTCTCATTATAAATAATTGTATCTTTTATTCCCTTCTTTAGTGTATAAACACGAACATCTTCCCCGTCAACAAGTTGAAGAGTGTCCATATCGCCTGAAGCAATTATTATTTCATTGTCTCTTTCGTTTTTTAATTTATCAGCAATTGTTCCAAGAAGATCGTCCGCTTCAAATCCTTCTTTTTCATAAATAGGAATATCAAAAGCTTCAAAAATACTTTTTGACCTTTTTATTTGTTTAATTAAATCTTCGTCTGTCTTGGGTCTGTGTGCTTTATATCCTTCATAAACATCGTGTCTGTGTGTAGGCGTTGGAAAATCATAACAAGCAATTATGTAATCTGGTTTGAGCTCATTTATTATTTTTAAAAGCATCATAGACAACCCATATAAAGCTCCCGTTGGTTCTCCTTTCGTTGATGTGAATTCGGGCAAGGCATGATATGCGCGATGCAAAATAGCGTGTGAATCAAGTAAAACTATTCTTTTCTTATTATTTTTAGACATTCTGTGTTTCAAAATTGTATCAAAAAAACCACGGATCTGCTCATTGAAATCTGACTTCAATTTGGGTATAAAAACGACCTGCAAAGTAAACTTTGCAGGTCAAGAGAAAAAGGAAAAAGGATTAAGGTAAAAAATTAAAGAAATAGCTGACGAGGACCATCATCCGGACTCGTGCTGTCAACAACACCCCCACCACCAGCAACAGCATACAGCTCCGCACTGCCACCAAACCAAGAGCCGAACACGAGATAACCGCCGATCCATAAAGATGAAGTTCGTGTCCATCCGACTTTGTCCATGAAATAACCTTTTGTGTATTTGTGGAAACCAGTCATTCTCAAGTATTCGCGATACTTTGCGAATGTTAGGTTCTCTGCAACTGCCATGTCATATGATTTCCTTCTGTGTTTGTCGTCTGGTTCGTCTTGTCCTGTGTGAGCAAAGACGACTAAACCGGATTGGGTTTTACGAAGTTGCAGTTTTTCAGATTCTCTGTCAATGTTTTCAGAAACCGGATTTTTGTACTTGTATAGATTTACCGGTGTTTCTGGTTTGTTAAAGAATTTCTGTATGCAATCCATGATTTCGTCCTCATTTTGAGAGAGGTCGTCAACCATAATTGCTGGGAAATCCAGACGTTCTGGAAATACGATTTTCGAAAGGTCCAGCGTGATTCCATATACTTCCTGATAATATTGTTCAAGAAGTGGGAGTTGGGTGAGGATGACCAATCTAGTTTTTGTTATAAAATTCAGACAATTATTTTTAATAAAATTGCTTAAATTTTGTCTAGCAGATTTATTATCAATAACCTGCTGAAAGTCTTTTAGAAAAATGCCTTCTTTTTCCATTAATCGAAAAAGCTTGGCAGTTGTTCCTAAAACACTGCTTGCACTTTGGGTTGCGATGTTTTCTTTTGACATCGGATGCCTCTTTCTTTTATTTTTAAATTGTTATTTAAAAGAACTTGAATTAACACAAATTCTCTGTTTTTAATAATATCATACTTTGTTAAAAAGTCAATTTTTTATTTTCTGTTTTAGTGATTTAGTGATTTAGTGATTTAGTGATTTTATGTTTTTATGATTTAGTGATTTTATGCTTCTTGTATTTTCATCAATAAATTCAAATTTTAATTTCAGTATATTTTTTGGGAGAATGTCAAAAACATTTTCAGGCCACTCCATTAAAATTAGGTTCTTTGGGTCATTTAAAATTTCCTCAAATCCAAGACTTTTTAATTCCTCACCTTTTTCTAATCTATAAGCATCTATGTGAATTAATTTTTTAGGCCAATTTTCTTTTTCTATTTTGCTTGCTCTGTTAAATAATTTTGACAAAGACAAAATTCCCGCTTTGCGGGATTTAACAGGGTAAATTTTTTCAATAACAAAAGTTGGGCTTGTTATGTTTTCTTTTATACCAAGATTTTGAGCAACAAACTGAACAAACGTTGTTTTTCCTGAACCTAAATTCCCGTGTAAACCAACTACAACGGCTTTCTTGTTATTCTTTTTTAAGTCCCACAAAAAATCTCTTGCAAAATTTTCTGTTTCCTTAAGGCTTTTAGAAATTATTTCCATTGTTAAAATAATATCACCACAAAACATCTACAGAAAGTATCTTTTTGTGTTAAAATATAGATGTGTATTTCAGTGTTTTTCCAAAAAATAAGAAGCCCCGCCATTTCTTTGAAAAAGCGGGGTAAATGGAGCGACTATGTTTTTTGTGAACCCAGCACTTATTTTATAAAAAAGTATTGTTTTATAAAATAAGTGCTGGATGATGATTTTTATATTCGCTTCATTCATTAAAAATCTATCATGATCAATTTCAATGAAAAAGAACAAGAAAAAAAACTGATTGAGATAAGAAGGGCTGAAGAAGAAGATCTCGCTCAAATTCTTTCTCAAAAGTACCAAATTCCTTATCTTGACCTACTCGGCATACCAGTAAATCCGAACGCCCTTATGATAATGCCAGAGGAAGACGCCAGAGGTAGTGGCTTGGCTATTTTTTCAATCGCCGGAAAAAATATAAGCGTTGCTTTGTTGTCTCCAGAAAATAAAAAAACATCTCTGGTGTTAGAGCAATTAAAAGAGCAGGGATATAAACCGAGTTTATTTATAGTTTCTAGAAAAAGTCTGGAAAAAGTTTGGGATAGATATAAGGAACTAACATTTGGACATGTTAGCCAAGCTGGTGTTTTAGATATATCAAATGATGATATTGAAAAATATATAAAGGAAATAAAAACAATTGATGGGGTTAGAGATTTAATTCACAAAATAATTTCCTTAGAAAAAAATAAGAGGGTCACCCAAGTAATTGAGGTCATTCTTGCTGGGGGTTTAATTCTTGAAGCGTCTGACGTTCATATAGAGCCGGAAGAAAATATAATAAAAATAAGAATGAGACTTGATGGTGTGTTAATAAACATAGCCGATCTTGATAGAGAAACTTATAAACTACTCCTGTCTAGAATTAAACTAGTGTCTGGTCTTAAAATAAGTAGAAATGAAAATTCACAGGACGGTAGGTTTAGTATACGCGTACAGAAAAACGAGATTGAAATAAGAACATCCACATTACCAAGTGAGTATGGCGAATCTATCGCCATGAGAATACTTAATCCGGAAACAATTGCTCTACCGTTGGAAAAACTTGGAATGGACGAACTTCTTATGGAAACCGTTGAAAAAGAAATAAAAAAACCAAATGGAATGATATTAAATACCGGCCCTACTGGTTCTGGAAAAACGACAACTTTGTATGCACTTCTAAAAAAAATATACACAACCGATATAAAAATAATCACGATAGAAGATCCGATTGAATACCATTTACCAGGAATAACACAAACACAGGTTGAAAATGAAAAGGGTTATACTTTTGGAAAAGGTCTGGTTTCCTCTTTGAGACAAGATCCAGATGTGATAATGGTTGGAGAGATCAGAGATAAGGAAACCGCTGAAACAGCGATAAACGCATCTCTCACGGGGCATCTCGTTCTTTCTACTCTACACACAAATGCAGCGTCTGGAACGTTTCCAAGGCTTATTGATTTAGGAGTGAAACCACAAATGCTCGGCTCGTCAATCAATTTAGCGATGGCACAAAGGCTTATAAGAAGACTCTGTGTTTATTGCAAAAAAAATGTTCCGACAGACCAACAAACAACTGAAACTATAAAAAGAATATTAGAAGAAATAAAACAAAAAGACCCAAGAAGAAAGATTCCTTCGTGGGATAACAAATCTGTTTTTATTTCTGTTGGATGTGAGAAGTGTAATCAAACTGGGTACAAAGGAAGGTCGGGAATATTTGAAGCAATTATATTAGATGAAAATATTGAAGATATTATAAGAACAAATCCAAGCGAAAGAGAGATAGAAAAAGCGTTTTCAAAACAAAGAATATTAAGCATGAGACAGGATGGGATCATAAAAGTTTTAGAGGGAATAACTGACATGAATGAATTACAGCGAGTTATAGAACTCTAGACGCCACAAAAATGTGCTTTAAATTTACAATATTCTTGTTTGATTTTGTGTTTTTATGATTTTGTGGTTTTCTGAGTGTTTTTGACAATAATCGAAAAATCTTTCTTTCTTTTTATAAACTTTTACTCTTTCCTAAAAAAAGTATAATGCCTTTAGATGTCTACAAGAGTTTTTATTGAAATAAAAAAATTCAGCTAACAAATCTCTAAGTGATACTTTCAAACGTGCGTCCAAAAGCTGACATAATTCTGTGGATAACCCCAGAAAACTGAAAGTTAACCAGAGTGTCCACGAACCGTGTCTAAAGTCCGAATGGACTTATCACTTAGAGATTTGTGAGCTGAATAATCTCAAAAAATTAGATATATTATAGTCTATCACATAATAAAAATATGTCAAGTATTAAAAAAATCCAAGAAAAAGAAGTAAAAAAGGTGCCGTTTGGTGATATTTCATTAGACCAAGCATTAAGGCCCTCAAAATGGGACGAATATATAGGACAAGACCCTATAAAAAAGAACCTGAAAATCCTTCTCACTGCTGCAAAAGAGAGGGGCCATTCTCCGGAACATATACTTTTCTATGGTCCGCCGGGTTTGGGAAAAACCACACTAGCCCACCTCGTGTCAAAAGAACTAGACGGCAATATGAAAATTACTTCCGGACCGGCAATTGAAAAAGTTGGCGATTTGGCTTCAATTTTAACAAATCTTTCAGATGGAGATATTTTGTTTATTGACGAGGTGCATAGATTAAATAAAATAATAGAAGAAACCCTCTACCCTGCAATGGAGTCTAGAGTCTTGGATATTATTATAGGAAAAGGTCCTTCCGCTAGAACAATACAGCTTGAACTTCCATCGTTTACTTTGATTGCGGCAACAACAAGAGTGGCCCTTCTGTCTTCCCCGCTTCGTTCGCGTTTTTCTGGGGGAACATTCCGGTTAGCTTTTTATAATGAGGAAGAAATAGAAACAATTTTGAAAAGGTCGTCAAAAATTCTTAACATAGAAATAGACAGAAACGGATTAAAAGAGATAGCAAAAAGAAGTCGCTTTACTCCAAGAACTGCAAACTATCTTTTAAAAAGATGTAGGGATTACGCGCAAGTAAAAAAATGCGGTTTAGACGAGGGTGTGGTAAAAGAAGCGTTGCTTTTGTTAGAAATAGATGAAAAAGGACTAGGTTCTGAAGATAAAAAAATTCTTGAAACAATAATTAATAAATTTAACGGTGGCCCTGTCGGTTTAAATACAATTTCGGCTTCAATAATTGAAGAACAATCAACAATAGAAGAGGTTCATGAGCCTTATTTAATACAAATGGGATTTATAGAAAGAACTCCGAGAGGACGAGTTGCCACAAGACTAGCCTACGAACATCTTGGGTATAAGTTTCCAGAAATAGAACAGAAGAAGTTGCTTTAAAAATTTTTAAAGCGACTTCTTAATTCCTAATTTTAAATTTCTAATTTCTAATGAAATTCAAAATACAAAAATTAAACATTTTCATTATGTATTAGTAATTAAACATTATTAATTTTTTACTATTTATGTCCGGTCATAACAAGTGGTCAAAAATAAAAAGAAAAAAGGAGGTTTCTGATTCTCAAAAAAGTAAGGTTTTTTCAAGGTTGGTTAAATTCATACAAACAGAATCGAGAAAGGTAAACGGCGATGTGAACGCGCCCGGATTAAGATCTGCAATAGAAAAAGCAAAAAAGGAAAATATGCCAAGCGACAATATAGAGAGAGCTATAAAAAAGGGGGCTGGCGGAGAGGGGTCTAATCTTGAATCAATAACTTATGAAGCTTATGGTCCTGGCGGTGTCGCAGTAATAATTGAAACATTAACAGATAGTAGAAACAGGACTTTCGCTGAAATAAAACATATTCTGTCAAAAAATAATTCTTCCATTGCACAAGTTAACGCCGTGAAATGGGCTTTTGAAAAAGATGATAGCGGTTGGATACCGAAAGTCCCAACAGAAATTTCAGAAGAAGATTCACAAAAATTAGAGAAACTGATTGAGGAATTAAAAGAAAACGAGGATGTTCAGGATATATATGCCAATCTAAAATCTCAAATCTAATATCTAAAATCTTTAAAAAATGATTACGAGAAACAAAAATGAGAAAAAAATATTTAGAGTTTTGTCAATAGATCCGGGATATGAAAGACTCGGTATTGCTGTTTTAGAAAAAAAACAAAAAGAAAAAGAGATTTTATTATATTCAGAATGTTTTAAAACATCTTCAAAACTGCCATTTGAGGAAAGACTACTTTTGATAGGAACAGAAGTTAAAAAACTTTTTAAAGAATTTAAACCCGATGTTTGTGCGCTAGAGAAATTGTTTTTTAATACAAACCAAAAAACAGCTATGATGGTCGCTCAAGTTCGCGGAGCAATTATTTACGAGGCAAAATTAAATAATATAAAAGTTTTTGAATATGGCCCATCAGAAATTAAAATTGCCATAACTGGGTATGGAAAAAGTTCAAAATATCAGATTACAAATATGGTAAAAAAACTTATAAAGATAGACAAGAAAATTTTATATGACGATGAGTTTGATGCAATTGCTGTTGGTTTGACTTGTTTTGCTTCTGAAAAAAAATTGCGCTGATTTTGAGCCATATTTTAGAATTAGACAAGTTTAAATACAAAAAACCCTTGACAAAAAGACTAATCTTTGCTATTATATAAGTAGAAATTATAGGTAGTCTCTTGATTTTTTAAAAATTTCCTAAAGGAGGAAAAAAATGAAAAAGGTATTAACGTTCGCGTTTTTGGTTTTTATAACCATGAACTTCACTGGGTTTGTGATTTTTTTACTCTCCTGGGCTGGTTTTTTTAACTAGGAAAGTGTGGTCGGCATTTTAATTGCCGACCTTTTTATTTTCAGAAGTAGGTGGCGTAGAGAATAACAAAGGGTCGTTAAATAAATTTCTTGCAGGGATTTATTTTGTTGAGAGGTTAATACTAAAACTAATTTGTATTGGTTTTATTTAATAAGGCAAGAGTTATCCACATCTTAAGTGTGTTCCATTTGCAAAAAGAAGTTTTTTTGTTAAAAATATAAGGGTTCGTTAATTTAATATAAAGAACGAGCCAAAAGTAGGTCGCTAAAATAAAAAATAGATTCACCCCGTGGAATAATCAATCGGGGTTTAGAGAAAATAAAAAAATATTAGGAATCCTAAAATTATTAGTTTAATCGGAATTATTATTCCACGGGGTAAATATGTTTGAAGAAGAAGAAAAAGAAAAAGATGAAATAGAGGAACCAGACCTTTTTGGTGTTGGTCCATCTGTGGAGGATGATGAGGTTGAAAAAATTGACGATCTTGAAGAATTGGAGGACGACGAGGCCTATATAAGCGAGTTTGATGATAGTGATAATTTTTAGAAAAAACTGAGAGGTTGAGCCTCTCAGTTTTTTCATATCTCTATTTTTATAAATCTGTGTTTTCCTATTTTAAACACGGCTGTTTTTTTTACAATATAATTATAATCTTTTATTTTTTCATTCTCAGACAGATTAATTATTGAACCAGAATCAACAAGCCTTTTATATTCTGATATTGATAAGATAACTTTCTGTTTAATTAGTGTTTCGGACAGTTTTTCTCCGAGCATTGCTTTCGCGGTTTGTGTTTCTTGAGGAATTTCTTTTTTGCTAAAAGTTTTTACAAAGTATTCTTCAGCTTTTTCGGCTTTATTTTTATCATGATAAATAGTGACAATCTCTTTTGCGAGTTTTATCTTTATATCTCTTGGATTTAATTCTTTATTTTCAATTCCTTTTTTAATTTTTTCTATTTCAGACATGTCTAGTGATGTACAAAGTATAAAATATTTTGTAATCAAATCATCTTTTAAAGACATGATCTTACCAAAAATTTCATTTGGCTCGTCCACTATATTTATAACATTTCCTTTTGACGTGGACATTTTCCCGCCATCGGTCCCCTCCAACATTTGAACTGTTAAAATATTCTGTTCTTTCTGGTTGTATTTTTTTTGTATAGCCCTCCCTGCCATTAAATTAAAGAGTTGGTCGGAGCCCCCTATTTCAACATCTGCCCTTACCACAACAGAGTCATACCCCTGCATTAGTGGATATAAAAATTCTCTTAAAGAAACATCTTGTCCTCTTTCTAGTCTTTCTTTAAAATTTCTCCTATTTGACATCTGTTGAACAGAAAAACTTTCCGCAAGTTCTGCAATTTCTTGAAATTTTAATTTTTTTAACCACTTACTATTAAATTTAAACTCTGTTTTGGACAAATTTATTATTTTTCCTAATTGTTTTTTGTAGTCTTTTAGATTATTTTTTATTTCTTTTTTTGTGAGCATTGGTCTCTTTTCAGGTTTGTCGGAAGAATCCCCTATTTGTGCCGTGAAATCGCCAACAATTAACACAATTCTATGTCCGAGATCTTGGAATGCTCTAAGTTTTCTAAGAACAACCGCTCTCCCTATGTGAATTTTTGGTCCTGTTGGGTCTATTCCCAATTTGATTCTTAATTTTTTACCAGAGTTTAATTTTTCCTTTAAATCATCCAAAACAAAAACACCTTCCACGCCCCTGTTTAAAATTTCTTCTATTTTTTTGTTGTCATTCATAGATATATTATAAAACACTTTATCATAATCGGTCTAACATGTCGCGTTTTTATACGTTATAATTACATTGATGAAAAAGAAAAATATTAGGTCAATAAAAAAATTAATCAAGCCCACAGCCGTAGTTTTGATATTTCTTTTGGGTATTTTTTTGTTGTGGATAACAACTTTTAAATTACCGGACCTAAACACGTTTGAGAAAAGACAGGTCCTTCAATCAACAAAAATATATGACCGAACTGGCAAAATTTTACTTTTTGAAATAAACAAAGATAAAAAAAGAACAGTCGTTCCACTTAGTTCTATATCAAGACATTTAAAAAACGCCACCGTCGCAATAGAAGATGCCGAATTTTACGAACATGATGGAATAAAATTTAGTTCAATAATAAGAGCTGTGCTTTCAAATATAATTTCTCTAGATATGGGACAGGGAGGATCAACAATAACACAACAGGTTATTAAAAACTCCTTGTTAACATCAGAAAAAACGGTAACGAGAAAACTAAAGGAATGGGTCCTTGCGTTGAAAATTGAGCAGGCGATGAGTAAGGATTCTATTCTAGAACTTTATTTGAACGAAATTCCATATGGGGGAAGTCTATACGGTATTGAGGAGGCCTCTAATGCATTTTTTGGTAAAAGTTCACAAGATTTAACTCTTGCCGAGTCAGCTTATCTTGCCGCACTACCACAAGCTCCGACTTATTATTCCCCTTACGGAAATAACCTCAAAGGATTAGAGGAAAGAAAAAATCTCGTTCTCAAAAAAATGTTGGAAAACAAATTTATATCTGAGGAAGAATATAGTTTGGGAAAGAAAGAAAAAATATCTTTCCAGCCGAGACAAGAAAAGGGATTGAGAGCCCCACATTTCGTATTCTGGATACAAGAATATCTTGAAAATAAATATGGTATAAAAGCGGTTGAGGAAATCGGACTAAAAGTTACTACAACCCTTGATTATTCTTTACAAGAAAAAGCTGAAGAGATTGTAAATAAATTTGCAAAAGAAAATGATGAAAAATTTAATGCTGAAAACGCATCTCTTGTAGCAACAGACCCTAAAACAGGCGATGTCTTAGTTATGGTTGGTTCTCGTGATTATTTTGATAAAGAGATTGATGGGAATTTTAATGTTGCACTCGCCCACAGACAACCTGGTTCTGCATTTAAACCTTTCGTCTACGCAAACGCATTAAACAAAGGATATACCCCTGAAACAGTCGTTTTTGACTTACAAACGGAGTTTTCCTCAGAGTGCGACCCAATGGGCAAACCTCTTTATAGCGAGGCTGTTTGTTATATGCCGGTGAATTATGATGAGAAATATCGCGGTCCAATATCATTAAGAAACGCGTTGGCTCAATCAATAAACATACCAGCAATAAAGGTTCTTTATTTGAGCGGAATAAACGACTCGTTAAGACTTGCCAGGGACATGGGTATAACGAGTTTGGAGGGGGCGGAGAGATATGGATTAACTTTAGTTCTTGGAGGCGGAGAGGTCTCTCTTCTTGAAATGACTGGGGCATATTCTGTTTTTGCAAATGATGGGATAAAAAACCAAGTCAGCGGAATTTTAAAAATTGAGGACGCCAAAGGAAATATTTTAGAGGAAAGAACACGTTCACAAAAAAAAGTTCTCCCAAAAGAAACTGCTAGGGACATAACAAGTATACTTTCTGATGAAACCGCTAGAGCTCCAGCGTTTGGAAACCATTCTTTTTTATATTTTTCTAACAATGAGGTGGCCGTAAAAACAGGAACAACAAATGACTACAAAGATGCCTGGATTGTTGGATATACCCCAAATTTATCTGTCGGTGCATGGGCAGGAAACAACAACAATACACCAATGGAAAAAAAGGTTGCTGGATTTATTGTTGCTCCAATGTGGAACGCATTTATGCAAGAAGCATTAAAAAGTAGGCCTAATGAATCTTTCAAAAAAAATGTTACAAGTGTTGATTTAAATAAAAAACCAGTGCTACGTGGTTTTTGGCAGGGAGGAGAATCATATTTCATTGATAAAATATCTGGGAAGTTGGCAACAGAATATACCCCAGAACAAACAAAAGAGGAGAGAGTTATAAAAAATATACATTCTATACTTTACTGGGTTGACAGAAACAATCCTCTAGGCGAAAAACCAAAAGACCCGCAGTCTGAACCTCAATTTGTAAGATGGGAATATGCTATAAGAAATTGGGTAAAAGAAAATAATATAAAAGAAGAATCCTTGTCGGTCATACCACAAGAAAAAGACAACGTCCATGTACCAGAAAATTTTCCAAAGATTTCTTTTTCTTTACCAAGAAACATTTTTAATAGAAACGAACAAATCAACATAGAAGTAACCCAACAAAAAGGACCATACCCCGTTTCAAAAGTTGATTTTTATATAAACGACCTCTACGTTGGTTCATTAAATAAAAAACCTTTCACACTATCCTTTACACCGGACGACATAAGTTCAGTAAAAGAAAACAATGAGATTAGAGCTGTTGGGTATGATTCTGTTTTTAATTCTAGTGAATTTAAACTTTCTTTCAAAATAAATTGATATGGATTTCAAAAAAATATCAGATTTATTAAATAAATATAGAGAGATATTACCAAGCGACAAAATAACAAAAGACGCTGTTATTTACGTCTCTTCAAATTTTGGTGTTGATTTAAAAAAAGAAAATATAAAAATAAGTAGAGGTATTATCTATATAAATTCAGACTTCATTACAAAAAGTAAGTTGTTTGTTAATAAAATAGAAATAATGAATGGGCTAAAAAATATTCTTGGTAAAAAAACACCGAGAGATATTATATAAATCTAAAAAATTAAATCTAACATCTAAAATCTTATTTTCTCTTTCGGATTTGAGATATTAGATTTTAGATTTGAGATGATTCTACCTGTTCATTGGCATCACTAAATAAAGAAACGTTCTGTCCCCAACACCTCTAACAACCATTGGTTTATCTTGTGACAACTCAAAAGACAAACTGTCCGTGTTTATTGATTGTAAACAATCAATGACATACTTATGATTGAAATTCATTTCTATATTCTTTCCTGATATAGCAGCGTCTATTTTTGATACGTTTTCTCCAACGTCTGGATTTTTTGTATTTATTTGGAACGCCTTATTTTTTGAATCAATTTCTATTGTTATTTGATTAAATTTATCTGAAAAAATATTTGATACCTTAAGTGCGTTTACAATGTCTTGTTTTAAAACAACTGCGTTTGATGTGTGTTCTTTTGGTATTATTTGATTATAATCAGGAAACGTTCCATCAATTATTCTTGATGTTAAATAAATTCCGTTTGAGCTGAAAGATATTTGATTATCACTGAAATTTATTTTTACATCTGCATTTAGTGGTTCAAAAATCCTTATTATTTCACTTATATTTTTATGTGGTATTAAAATTGGTTCAAATTCATCTATTTTTTTTGTTTGTACCTTCTTTTCGGCGAGTCTGAAGGAGTCCGTCGCAACAAAAACAATTTTTCCACTATCATAATAAATATAAACGCTCGACAATTCCGGTTTCATACTAGAAGGCGATGCGCTGTACCACACTGATTTTAAACCAAGAATTAGATCGTTAGAGTTTATTGTTATAGATTTTTTATCTGAAACAACAGGAATTGTTGGAAATTCCTCGTATGGATACGTCTTTATTTGTGTATTTGTGTGGCTTGTTGAAACAAAAAGTTTGTTTTCTTTTGCTTCCAAAATTACACTTTTTTCGTCATATAAATTACCTAAAAAACTATACAAAATTCCTGCAGGAACGGCTATAACCCCCTCTTTTTTAATTTTTACAGGTATTGTCATTTCAACACCTAAATCTAAGTTAGTTGCCCTTATTGTTAAGATATTATTTTTTGCAATCAAAAGAACACATTTTAATATAGGTAATGTTAAATTTTTTCCAGTTATTTTTTCTGCCTTTGAAATTAACTCCTCTAATTTATTTTTTATGCATTCGATTTTCATTTTGGTTTAGCTTAAGTTATTAATAAATATTCTTTATAAAATATATTTTTATTATTATATGTGTGTTTATGTTAATAAACGAATTTATTGTTTAAAAATAAAGTGATTTTGAAATGTTTAAAATTTTTATAATGTTTATATCTGTTGATTAGTAAGTATAGCTTTTACATAGACGATTTTTTATAAGGTTTTGTTTACATATTGTTCTATACTTGTTTGTAAATTATTAACAGCTTTATCCCCCACTTTTCAATACCACTTTTTGTAATTTTATAGACATTTAACACATTTAAATTTAAACAAACCATGTTATTTTATTTTTATAAAAAAGTGGGGGATAAATTATATCATTGACCTTATTTGATTTATCTCTTGTAAAAGGAAATTATCCACCTTTAAATCCCTTTTTATTTTTTCATAAGAGTGAATTACTGTCGTGTGATCTCTCCCACCAAGTTTTTGTCCTATTGTTGGGTATGGAATATTGAAATCCTCTCTTAAAATATACATTATTATTTGTCTCGGTTTAACAACATCTTTTTTTCTTGTTTTTTCATATATACTTCCCTCTTCAATGTTATAAAAATCGGTTATTATTTTAACAATATCTTTTATAGGAACTGTTCTTTTTGATCTGATGTTGTTTCTTATTAGATTTTTTATTTCTGATAAAGAAAGTTCCTTATCTTTTATTCTAGACTGACAAATAATAGAATTTAAAGCCCCCTCCAACTCTCTTATGTTTGTATCCATAGACGATGCTAAAAATTCAATAGTTTCATCTCCGAGATGGAAATTTGCCTGATTTATTTTTGTTTTTAATATAGCAACTCTTGATTCATGGTCCGGTGCGGGAATATCCACAATCATACCAGCGTTGAATCTCGACTTGAGCCTGTCTTCCATGTTTGTTAAATAATTTGGATGCATATCTGATGAAAAAACTATTTGTTTGTTGTTTTCATATAAAGTATTAAATAAGTGGAACAGTTCTTCTTGTGTTTTTTCTTTGTTGGACAAAAACTGAATGTCGTCCATTATTAAAACATCATATTTTCTATATTTTTCTTTAAAAGCGTTGACTTTATTATTTTGTATTGAGTTTAAATAATCAACAACAAACTTTTCAGACGTTAAATAAAAAATTTTATAATTTGGTCTGTTCTTTTTTATTTCATTTCCGACCGCTTGTATAAGATGTGTTTTTCCATGTCCGGTTTTTCCATACAAAAACAGAGGGTTATATGCTGTTCCTGGATTTTTTATGACGGCTTGAGCCGCTGCGTGTGCTAGTTCATTAAAAGGACCAATAACAAAAGATTCAAAAGTATATTTTGGGTTGAGATTATCTTCTTTGTTTATATATAAATTATTTAATGGAAGCTTATTTCCTATATCAATATTAACAGAGTTTTGTTTGTCGTCAGTTTTTTTACTTGCTCTGTCTTTTGTGACAACATATTCAACAGACCTAACGGTTTGTACAATATTTCTCAACGCCTTAAGAATTATTTTATGATATTTTTCAGAAAGCCATGATTTTACGAACTCGTTTGGTACCCCGACAAACACAACCCCGCCATCTTCTCTAATGACATAAGTATCTTTGAACCAGGTATTAAAAGAAGCCTTGGAAACGGCCAATTCTATCTCAACGAGTACATTTTCCCAGAGTTGTTTTGTGTTCATTTTTTAATTTTTAATAAAAGAGATTCGCCCAGTGGAATATGATGCTTTAGCATCATAAAACCTGAAGGTTTTTTATTCCACGGGGTAAATTTAATAAAGTATTTTTATATTATATACTAATAAATCTTTTTAAAAACTTGTTTAATATTATGATTTGTGTTAATAATATGTGTATAAGGTGTTAATAAGTGGAAAATAATTAGAAGCCAGATTTTATAACAACATGTCAACAACATATAAACCAAAAAAGGCAAAAAGAAGCAAGACTCATGGTTTTTTGAAGAGAAGTAAAAGCAAAAACGGAAAAAGGGTTTTAAAAGCAAGAAGAAGAAAAGGAAGAAAAAAACTATCGGTTTAGAACTAATGGTTTTCAAAATTTTTAATACCCAATATCTGATATTAAATGTATAAATTATTAAATTCTATTACTAATCAGGGTCTTTAGGTGTTTTTTTGATTAAATATTTCATTAAAAATTAGTAATTAGAAATTAGAAATTTCTTTTTTATGCTTTCCTCAAAAAACAGAATAAACAAAAAACTTTTTGACGAGGTATTCAAAAAAGGAAAAGTATTTAATAGTAAATTCTTTGTCTTAAAACACCTTCTCGTTAAAAAAGGAAAAAGGTTTGCATTTGTTGTTTCGTCCTCTGTTTCTGGGAGCGCTGTAAAAAGAAATCTGTTGAAAAGAAGAGGAAAATATATTTTAGATTTAAACAAAGACAAAATTAAAGAAGGAACAGCTCTCATTTTTTTATTTAAAAAAGAATCTCTAAATGCTGAATTTAAAGAAATTAAAAAAGATATACTGTTTTTATTAGATAAATTATAAAAAACCAAAAAATTATAAAGTTGAAATTGAACCAGCAATAGGTTAAAATGTCTAAATGATTTCTTCAATATTTAATACATTTTTCTACGAACCCCTTTATAACGGGTTGATTTTTTTGATGACGAACATTATTCCATGGGCTGACATAGGAATAGCAATAATAATTTTTACAATAATAATAAAACTCATTCTTTTTCCGCTATCTGTAAAAGCAATAAAAACGCAGGTTCAAATGAAGGAGATTGAGCCGGAAATAAAAAAGATAAAAGAAAAAAACAAAAATAACAATCAAAACCAAGCCGTTGAACTGATGAATTTATACAAAGAAAAAGGAATAAAACCCTTTTCTGGTTTTCTTTTGATTTTTATACAACTCCCAATAATTTTAGCGTTGTATTTTATTTTTCTAAATGGGGGCTTGCCTGAAGTAAAATTGGATATATTATATCCATTTGTTTCGGCTCCGGAGTCAATAAACATAATGTTTCTTGGTTTGGTTGATGTTACACAGAAAAGTTTGGTCATAGCAATAATAGCCGGGATAACACAATTTTTCCAAACGATGATTTCTATGCCAAAAAAGAAAGAACAAGAAACAAAAGAACCAAAAACATTTAAAGACGAGATGATGAAGAGCATGTCAACACAAATGAGGTATGTGCTTCCTCTCGTTGTGTTTTTTATTTCTTATAAAATATCAGCCGCGGTTGCTATTTATTGGTCTGCAAGCAATCTTTTCCATATTTGTCAGGAGCTCTATGTGAGAAAGAAAATCAAAAAAACAACCCCATTGGAAGTTCATAAAGGGTAAATGTTTTATCAGATGTGTATGAAAACGAACCCGCCTAACGGCTTAATTTATTATTAAATCCTATTTATTACCAAACTTCTAACGGGGCAAGTAAAAAATAATGATTTGGTGTTTTTGTGATTTTATGATTTACTGAACGTTATGGAATACAAAGAGATAAAGAAAATAATAGAAGAAATCTTAAACAAAATACCTCTAGAGTTTTCAGAAATCAAAATACTAGACGGTGAAGTAGAGGGGTGTAAGAAATTTGTTATAGAGGGAGCCGACACAAGTCTTCTTATAGGAAGAGATGGCGAGAACCTTTCGGCTCTTAGTCATGTTGTAAAAAAAATAGTGTCCAAAGATGGCGAAGACTTAGTAGAAAAATTTTATATAGATGCCGGAGATTACCATAGTAAGAAAATACAAAAAATTAAAAATATTTCTCTCATGATGGCAAACAGGGCTAAAACGTTTAAAAGGAATATTGAGTTAGACCCGATGACTTCATATGAGAGAATGGTTGTTCACTCAACTCTTTCAAATGATAAATTGATTAAGACGGAATCAGAAGGAGAAGGAAAAAATAGAAAAGTTATTATAAAATACATTCAGTAAAACTGAATGTATTTTATAAAATGTAAAATGCAAATCTCAAAATGTAAAATGACAGTTCAAAATGTCAAAATCATTGTCTCTTACCTTTAAGTGTAATAATACCAGATGCGATGATATTTGATATTTCTGTTAATTCTTTTAATAATTTTTCAATACTCTCAATACTTCCTTTACCCGTATCTTTTAATAGAGACAGCCACACTTTTGATTCGTTTGATGATTTTAAGGAATGTGTAAAGAAATTTATAAAATCTTTCTTAGAACTAGCTGAATTTGCTTCAATATAATTTGCTAAAACACTTGTACCGCTTCTCAATAACTGTTTTCCCATCACACTACAGGTAGAATCTTTTGGTAAAGAATCTATAAATTTTATTAAACTCAGTACCCATACATACAACCTTTTCTTAAATTCATTTTTAAACTTTACATTGTCATTTTGCATTTTGATTTTTCAATTTTGAATTTTTTTAGTCTCCAATTATTTCAGTTGGTTCGGATGTCATGTCTATTCCCCACAAGGAGTAGTCTTTTTTGTTTGTAAAAATTAAGTAGTCTTCATTTTCATTTAACATCAAATTTATTGTGTCTACTGACGAAGCTGAATATCTTTCAGGGTCAACGACAACACTGCCCAAATTTATTTTTGTATCAAGTATCCAGATAATGTCATCAAAGGAAACGATACCCTGATACCAATCGTCCGGGTATTCCCCATATGGAATTGTTTTTGGAACAGCGCAATAAACAACAGAGGAATCTTTTTTGCTCCACACACATTTTTCTGGGAGAGTATTTAATTTCAATTTAGTTTTTTCTTTTGAACTCATATTATATGAATACAGACCAAATGAATTATTTAAACTCTCTGAATACAACAAAGAAGAACCATCGCCTTTTCCTAAAGTAGTCAGACCATTTATATCACTAAGAATTTTTGTTAAGGTTCCATAATTATCAAGCCTATAAACAAACCCGCCAGTTTTATATGTAGGCTTTGTTTTTAAAAGAAAATTATTTCCAAACCATTCAACGGCCCATTCCGTTAAAGGAGAATTAAAGATTTCTGAACCATTTTTTCCATTAAATTCAGAATTTACAACCGAACTACTCCCCTGTTTTTTTATTATGTAAGCAATATTTTTTCCAGCGGGTGATACTGACAAATCAGTAATATTTTTTTGTAAGAAATAACCATCAAGTTCGTATAAATCTCCTTTCAAATCTTTAGCATTTTCTTTTTCTTTGAGTTTTGCAAAGTAAGTTGTTATATCTTCATTATTTTCATCTAAATATCTGGCAATAAAACCATCTCCGCTTTTGTTCCAAGACGTTTCATAAACTTTTGGTATAGTTGTGTTTGAGATTCTTACTTGTTCTCCTGACTTTGTCCAAGTTTCGTATATGTGTCCAGTCGCTCTGTCCACATATCTGATCTTGTCTCCTTTCTCTTTATTGCCCGTGCTTATAATTACTCCGCCAGATACTGGTTTTTGAGAAATTTTTCTATATTTTGGAACAGGAAGATTTTCAGAGTCGTCAGTTATTTCTGTTATGCCCGTAGAACCACCCGGAGTTCCCTGTCCTCCCGAAGGAAATAGTCCAGTTGTTTCGGATGGGACGAACTCACTTGTCGGTGTGGCTCCTCTCAAAAAGAAATAATAGTAAATCAACCCAGCCAAAATTAGAATGGACACAATCAAAACTATTATTATTTTTGTGTTTTTACTATTCATAATTTAATTACATGCACCAAATCTCACGTGCCAATGTGGAGAATTGTTCCACTCATAACGGAACATTGCATCAGGATTTTTTGTGCAAAATTTGTCAAAATTTCCTGGCTTAAAAGGCCCACCAATTCCAATCTTTGAAACAAACTGGTCTAATTCAGCCGCAGTACCCTGCTCATAACCACCGTCAGCTTTATGTTTCCAATATTTATCTGTGTGTTTTAATATAAAATAATTAAAATTTGTTTTTACATCAGCACCGCTCAAATCAGTGGAACTTAAATCAACATCTCTTCCAAGCGTCTCCTCCTTAAAAAATGTCGGTCTGTGATATGTTGGATTTTTATCTACATATTTTTCTCCTCCCCCGTGTGGCCACCATTCCGTTCCACCCGTTAATTTTATATTGCATTTTCCACTTAATCCTTGCTTACCCAACCAATCGTCACAGTTTTCTTTTAGGGTGGTTAAAGAAACGACGGTTGAGACATATAATCCACCAACATTTGTACAACCGGTTTGTCCAACTTGTTCACATTGGGTATTGTTTATAGTTATACTACCCACAGTTAAAGCATCTCTTATAATTTTTTCGCCGGAAACTTCGTCAATAAGCATTTTATTTAAAACATAATCGCTACCTCCCCACGGAACCAAATAACAAGCATAAGTTCTTTTAAGAGGGTCATCCCCCATAACAACAGATTTTCGCGCATCCTCGCATTCCTTGGCTGTTTTATAAGGACCTTTTTGTTCCACCGTATCTAATGTGGGACCGCTACCCGTCATTTTATTGATTTCAAATTGAAAATATAAACCAGGACCCGGAAATTTTACAAAACTATTATTAATGGTGGTTCCAGTGTCAAAAAAATCCTTAATTGCTATAGGGTCATTTATTCCTGCCCCCGGTGTTATACCTGTTCCCGGTCCGCTTTGTAAGCAATAATGATTGTTTGAACCGGTAGCTGTGGTTGAAACACAGCCGGTTTTGGAGATACACAAATTTTCTGTTACATAAGGTCCGTAATAAGGACCATTTGTTTCAAGTTGACAGAACCAACCACCATAAAGTATGAGGTCAGAGTCATCAATTGTGATGTCGTCAATTTTTAGGTCAACACTTAAAATGTTTGGATTTATTGTATTTAAAAACAACCAAGAACCAATTGTTAGAAGCAAACCAAATAGAACAGCATTAATTCTTTTTATAGCATCTTCTTTTTTCCCGACGGCTTCAGCCGTCATCCACTCCAAACCGGCGACCATAAACAAAACAACAGCCAATACTATTGATATGCCAATAACTATTTTATAAAGCCCTGTTATATATGTTCCTAAATTTGTAACTTTTGCTACCCCCTCAACAAGATTTGTTGTCCCCGGCAAAGGAGAAAGAGGTTGGTACGAAAAATTGGCCGATACAAAAGTAAAAAATATAAAAAAAACAAAAACAAAAGAAAGCATACCAAACAAAATTTTACTTATTTTTTTATGATATTTCATGTTTTAATTCTAAGATTATTAAATTCCAAGTCATATTGTTTTGTATTTTATTTTTTTCATCCCCCACTTTCTATCCCCCACTTTCTTTTACACTATTTGATATTCTCTTCTTTAAATGACTAAGCCCTTGTTTGTGTTGTTTAAGTTTTTTCTCTCTATTTCTCGCATCTAATTCTGAAAAAAATGCTTCATAATAAATCAATTTCCACGGAACATCTCTCTTTGTAGAAAAAACTTTTTTAGAATTGTGTTCACCAAATCGTCTTTTTAAATTGTTTGTTGATCCCACATAAAATTTACCACCTTTGTTTCTTAAAATATATAGGTAAAACATACTACAGAAAGTGGGGGACTAAAAACTCAAATAAAAACCTAACTCACTTTTTTGAAAAGGACTCTGCACCCCATTTATTTCTATACTAATTTTTGAAGAGCCACTTTCTGCTGGTTTGATAAAAACCATAGAATCATCTTTTGAATTTACCACCTTTTCGTTTACTCTCCATGAGTAATCAACCCCCGCGCTATTTCTTGTTGAAAAGAAAAATGGATATGCACTTAACATTATTTCATTATTATACAAAAAGGTGTTTTTAAATGTAGTATTAAACAAAATTCCCAGAAGAGGGTTGTTTTCGTAAACGACAATTTTTGGTTCAGAACTTATTAAAGTTATTTGTCCGGAAGCGGACGACAAACTATCAACGGAACTAACACTGACCTCAATTGTTTCTTTGGAAGGAATAATATCTGTTTGAAACACATAGGTATTTTTTCCAAGACCTGACAAATCTTCATAAACCTCATCTTTTATTTTCCACTCATAAATTAAATTTTGTGATGAAATTCTAAAACCATCAGAATTTATTAAATGAGGAATGGCGACAATTTTTATAATTGAATTTACAGAATCCAACGCCTTTCCTTTATAAAAAGGTGGCGTATAAGTGTACGCTTCCCACAACATATCAATGTCAGAAGGTCTTATTTCTATATCTTTATAAATGATGTTTCCATCTTGTGTTTTTATAACGACCCCTATTTTGTTGTTATTTCCAACGAAGCCAGTCTTAAAACGGAGTACTTTTTCTCCAACACCCTTTAAAACTATTTTATTGTCCAGACTCCATGTAATTTCGGCTCTGTTTAGATCTGCCGGGCTATCTAATGTTAAGGAGATGTTTTGATTTGATGCTGGATTTTGCGGGCTCACAATTATGTTTGTTTTAATATCTGTCAAAGAAAATTCAGCTTTAGTTATACCAAAAGAAACCATAAAAATGAAAACCACAGCCAATGCACATTTGAGAATTTTATTATAAGATATCTTATTCATAGAAAAATATTACCATAAATTTAAATTTCTTGTGATGCCAATTCTTCTTTTGCCTTTCTTATAGCTAAAATCTGTGATGGGTCCGAGGTTATTATTTGGTCCTCTGTATAAGAAGCTATTACCTTAATTGCCACATGCTTAAGACCGGCAAAAAATATTCCCTCCCCCACATCTGATTCAAGTAAAAGATATTTTTCTTCATCTGTTAAATTAAATATTTTCTGCAAAGCATCAATTGCAGTGGGCGATTGTTTTAATAAAAGCTGTATAGACGAGTTTGTTATTACCGGAAGACCATATGGCGATTTCAAAAAGTCACCAACGTCTTGAGTTATTGTTGCAAGGCCTAGATAATATTTTCTTCCCCTCTTAGCCATACTGAACAAAAAAGACGCCGTGTCCTCGGATTGCATCATCCACCACGCCTCGTCTATTACAAGTAATCTTTTCTTCAACTCCTTTCTTCTTATGGCATTCCAAACGTAGTGCATAACCAAGTGCATTGCAACGGGTTTCAATTCATCCTCCATATCACGGACAGAAAAGACAACAAACTTTCTGCTTATATCTATGTTTGTTTGTTTGTTTATAAAACCAGACCATGTTCCTTTCGTATATTTACTTAATCTGTTTAAAAGAGATTCACTCCCTTCAATCCCAGCAAGAACCAATTCAAAATCTGACAATATAGGAGGTGATATGTTTGCAAAATTAGAATCTGGGGTAATGTCTTTTAGTGCATACGTTTCGGTTAGGGCTTTATCAATAATCCCGTCTTCTTCAGGGGTTAATCCTCCCAACATAATTCTAAACAATCCGACGAGATTAACTATTTGTGACCTCAACACATCTGAAGGCGACTCATCCTCTCTTGATATAGGAAGGTCAAATGGGTTTATATTATTTTCGGAATTTAAAGAAATATTAAAATATCTTCCATTCGTTGCTTCCGCCAGATACTGGTATTCTTTTTCTGGGTCTATAACTATTACATCTACATCAAACATCAACGACCTCAAAATTTCCAACTTCGTTGCGTATGATTTTCCAGAACCAGCCTTTGCAAATATGACCGAGTTATAGTTTTCCATAGAAAATCTATCAAATAAAATTAAACTGGAGTTATGCCTATTTATTCCGTATAAAATTCCTCTATCAGACGTTAGGTCAAAAGAAACGAAAGGAAACATCGTAGAAAGAGGTGAAGAATTTAACTTGGAGTGAACAGAAAGAAGGTCTTTTGATATTGGAAGCGTGCTCAAAAAACCGTCTTCTTGTTGGAACAACGCTGGTTTTAAATATATTAATCTAGATTCAAGTGTTGATTTTATTTCTGATTCAATTTTATCTAACTCGTCGGAATTTTTTCCATAAATCGTTATGTATAGACCGACGTCAAAAAGTTTCTCTCTCGCCTGAAGCAAGCTGTCACGCAATGTTTCTAAATCTTGATAGGCAGTATCAAGTCTTGGGTCTCTAACAAACCCTTTTTCGCTTCGTATGTTTATTTGACTTTCTACTTCCGCAACTCTTTTTTGAAATTGTTTTAAAATTTTTGAGGTGTCTATTGGATGAATAAAAACCGAAACATCAAACATCCTGTCTAAGTTAACTATAGTAGAAAACCAATTGTCTGAAAGAAATCTTGGATAAGATATTACAAAAAATGTTCTTGCCAATTTGTCACCAAGAAAAAGTTCTTTTGATGTTATTTTTAATGCTGACGGCGATATTATGTCTTGCATTTCTAAAACACTTGCCTCATAAATCTGACGAGGCAATATTGGTTGGATATCTATGTCCACTGGTTTATTTTTATTACTTTTTTTGAAAATGTCTAGAATGCTCATAAAAATTAAATTAAAAATCAAATATAGTCATAAAAACACAAAATCATAAAAAAACACAAAATCACACTTTCTTTTTATCCAATCTTTTAATTTCTGACCACAACATTGCACCAACCTCCTCTGCCACAGCTAATATTTTTTTATATTCTTTCTCGTCAATTAATTTTTCTTCTGAACAAAAGCTTAATAGGTATTTAGATTCTTGAAGCGAACCGTAGGATATTTCTAAAAAGTTTATATGAACTAAGTTTTTTCTTCTCGCCCATCCTTCTATATAATTTAACACAACCGACAGGGACGATCTTCTAATTTGGGATGTTATTCCGTATATCTCATCTTTTGGAAATTTTTTACTTAAATTATAGACGCCGTGGGCATATTCATTCATTTTTATTTTTAACTTTTCTTGAAAAGTATCCATTTTGTTTTTGTGATTTTATGATTTAGTGATTAATTGATTTTTATGGGCTTTTCTAGATCTCCTGGATTGAAAATTTTGTAGAATAACTCTACTAATTCCTCTGTTCCAAGCCTTACAACTCTAACGCCCGTTCTTATAAGTCCCTGTTCTACGGTTGCGATTCTTTGTTCCAACTGGGTTTCGTTTTCTTCAAAAGAAGTTTTTTCTTCAGCAAAGTCTTTTTCTTTAAAAATCCCAGATATTTTTTTAGAGACATCTATCACCGGAGGCGTATAAGGAATTACAACAAAAAAGTTTTTTGTCATAATATTTTCGTTTTTTGTAAAACTTTTTATGAACTCAACATACTCTCTTATTTGAACCTTCATTAAATCACTTATTTGTTTCTCATATCTGTCCTCTAGGATTGCTATATATGGTCTTATATCAAGTTCTCTAGATTGAATAAAAAATTGTAAAGAAAAATCAAGAGAATTTAAAAAATCTTGAAACTGGGTGACTATCGCGGTTTGTTCGTCTGCTGATTTCAAAGCAAAATTAAGAGATGAAGCCATCAGGACAGCTCTCATGGAGCCATCTTTTAGGACGACGGTGTCATTTCTTATTTCCTTTATAGGAACAAATTCCTGTGATGATTTTGATGTTTGTGAAGCCATTTGTTTTAATGATTTAGTGATTTTATGTTTTTGTGGTTTTGGTTTTCTTGATTTGCGTAAATGCTCTCCTTTATTCCCAAACTCCACGACAATTCTTTTAACTTACTTTCTGATAATTTTGGGATGTGTTGTTCCTCATATTTTTTTTCTGGTGAAATTTCTTCCTTTATATTCTCTCTTTTTTTCCATATATAAAGTTTTGAACTTGTTAAGTATTTCAAAGCAGAAGCCAAAACGAAAATAAAAGGTTTATTGTTTACTTTATAAAAAGCCAGGGCAACCGACAAGAGAGCAACTGGAAGTATAAAAATTATTGCAAAGAATAAAGGCAACACAGAATACAAAACAAAAACCAAACCCGCTCCACCAGCAAGATAAACGAACTGCTTAAACGTAAGCGGTCCAAATATTTTATCTTCTACATCAATAAATTGTGGAACCTGGTATTTCATAATATATAAAAAAGCAATAAAACAAAAAAACAAAAAAGCAACAGTCTACGAACTAAATATTTCTATCATCTAAATGTTTCATCTCTCTCCAAAGCATGGCTCCAATTTCCTCTGTCAATTTTGTTCCAAACTCACATTCTTGTTTGTCTAGATATTTTTCTTCTTTGCAGAATTCTAACAAATATTTTGATTCTTTTAATGACTCGTATGATGTTTCCAAAAAATTTAATCGAACCAATGGTTTTCTTCTAGCATAACCCTCAATATAATTTAAAATAACTGACAACGATGATCTTCTAAACTGTGAGGTTGTTCCATATATTTCTTCCTTAGGAAATTTTTTTGTCACCTTATAAACAAAATGAACATATTCATCCATTTTTCTTTTTAATGTTTCTTGGTACTCGTTCATTCTTTTTCTTTGCTTTATTGTTTTTTTGTTTTCTTGCTTTCTTATCTCCCTATTCTAATGGCTCTTTGTATGGGTCTACGTGTCTTATCTTGTTTTCAATCTTTGGTGGATTATTTTGTTCAAGTACAATCTCCTCTTTTGGCATATTTACAATTCCTCCCATCCTGCTTTTAAAAATTGAATCTTCCTTCAACAACTTTTGATTTAACTCTTCTGTTGTCATTGTACTCGTCTGTGTGGGTATCTCATTTTGGTTTTTTGTTTCCAGATTTGCTTGCCCCGTAGCTCCCGGCATGGTGGGAAGGTTCGGGGAGATTTTAGATTTTAGATTTGAGTTTAATGAAGAAGAATTTTCCTCAAATAATCCTTCTTCATTTTCATACATCTTCCTCAACGATTCTCTTATTGGTTCAAAAATTTCTTTATTTACATCTTTTGCTAATTCAACAACTTTTTCTCTCGGCAGTTTCAATTTGTTTTGAAGTCCGTCAACAAAATCTTTCGGATTTTCTATTCCCAACATAACCATTGTTGCCTCGTCAGAAACAATCCCAGCTTCATCTACATGTAACCCATTTCTTTTTGCAATTTCTTGAATTTTTTCAGCGACTGCAACAGACGAAATAGCTTCCTGCACATTTTGCGGCAGTTCCTCGTAAAGTTTTTCTAACGGATTTTTTTCTTCGTTTTGTTCTGTGTTTTCCATAAAATTATTTCCTACTCTTCTTTGTCCTCTTTGTCCCACTTATCTTCTTTTTTGTCTCCAGCAATGTCTCTAATAATATCTTTTAATTCCTCAGTTTTTTCTTTCTTCTCATATTTTCCCGTGGCATCCTCTATCTCTTTTTTAATAGTTTTTAGTCTTTCTTTACTGTCCTTTATTTTTCTTTCGTTTGCCTCTATTTTTTCTTTTAAATCAAGCATTTCTCCCTGTTTTGTTGCCCATTCCGTTTTCCTGTTTTTTACCTGATTCAAGGTATCAGAATCTCTTTTAATTTCTTCGTTTAAATTTTTTATTTCGTCATCAGTTACTTTTTTATTTATCTTCAAACCAGCTTCTTTTTTAATAATTTCACCTGCTTGAACTTTTTTAGACATTTTTCCTAATAATGAATTTGGGTCAACCCTCTGTCCCCCCGCCCAAATTGGTTTTTGTAGTACATTTTTAGCATACGACCTTTTTTGTTCATCTGTCATGTCTTTTACATCACCCCTCTGTTTTTCTACCGTTTTTTCAAATGATTTTTTAAATCCGCCCTTACCACCCGCTTTCCCAAATTTAACTCCTTTAACCAAACCAAGACCAGTTTTACCAACTCCAGTTGATCTCACGTCAAAGCTCCCACTCTCTGTTTTCTTTAAACTCTTTAACGCCAAATTGGCCCCAAAACCCTTTATTCCTCCTTCAGACTTAGCACCAAGCAAACCCTTTTCCGTTTTAGCTAACATCATTGATGCTCCTCTCCCCAAGCTTGCCCTACCAGCCATCGCTAAACCGCTAAGTGTTCCTGCACCCAAAAGTCCGACACCAATTTTTCCTAACGAACCGGCAAATCCGACAACCTTTCCTCCGAGCTCGCCACTAAACTGTTTTGATAATTTTACAGCAGTCAAAAGTAATCCAATTATAATTACAAAATTAAAATAATAAGACATTCCTATTTCTGCGCCACTTGTAGGCGAATTACTTGATATAACATTAAAAAAATTATTATTTTCTACCAACCTCGCTATAACATAAAAGAAAAATAAAAAGACAGGAGCCACAAGAGTTTGGCCTATTAAACTATTCCACCATTTTTTTGATTGTTCTGCAAATTTTGGTGATAAATTTCCAACGAATCCAATAGGTGACAATATTAGGAGAATAATAAATGTAATAATACGAACAATAAAAAGTAAAGTTGCCGCGCCTATAGCATATATACTCAATCCCATAACAAACGTTCTTATTCCAACCGAGAGAAGGGCAGTAGAACCAAACCCCGAAGGCGCGTATAATTCGGAAACCTTAATCGCATTCATTATCATTGTGCCGAGCCCACCCGTCCCGCCACTTCCAGCTTTGATTGCGCCCCTAAAGGCGAGGGCAACTATATTTCCAGCATCTATGATTAGACCTGTTATGTAGTAACTAAAGTTTATAAATATTGCGGCTATAACCAAATTTGCCAAAATTTTTTTATCAGCGGAGCCAGAAGTTCCAAGCATTGTGTTTATGGCTATATACAAAAGTAAAAATATAAAAGAGAGATTTATTAAATCACGAACTATAGCCCATCCATCTTTTATTCCTTGGAGGGAGCTTATGATAGATGTACTTAAAGAAAAAGTTATAACTTGGTCAAACAAATTTCCTACAACAACTAAAACCCACGAAAGAATTGGCATCCAGACAAACTCAAGCAACCAACTCAAGACTTGAAAAGCTATCTCTGCCACTGCGCCTGCTGTGAAACCAACAATATCTAAAATACCTTTTATGGCTCCGCCTGTAATATCCCCAAACCAACCAGCGTGTGCGATATTTAGTCCATCAGATCCAAAAGGGATAAACAAAAAGAAAGATAAAACAAGAACTAACCCCGCCATTCTTAGGAGATTTTTTTTATGGAATAATCCTGCGGAGTATGATGCTTTAGCATCATAAAACCTAAAGGTTTTTATTTCACGGGATAAATTTTCAATAATTTTCTTCATATACTCTTATTTTTGATTTAACCGCGGGAATTTATGTCATCTTTACCTACAGTATACCCATGTATATATCCAAAATAATAACCGTCCTTTTTTCCGTTTTCATAACCCTTTTTAGTAGGCTCTCCGTTTGGAAGGCGGTCTCCTATGGGTAGAGAACCAGAATTGTCATTACCACCAAACGCGTCACTATAACCCGCATCATAACCAAGTTGTCCTGTTTCACCATAACCAATCTCATAATCTTCCTCTGTTCCAACATAAGAACCGCCACCCTCGCATATTCTAAGTCTTGTTTTCACAATAGAATTTTCTGATTCAATCTTTCTCTTTTCATCATTTGCTTGAGAAATTTGTTCATCGGAAATACCAACCATCTCACTGGTTTTGTTTAGTTGGTCCAAGAAATATGTATAACCAGACGAACCACTTCCAAAATCCTCAAATGAATTTTTCCAAAGTTTTATGTCCTCAATCATTTTTTCTGCAATCAATATGTCTGAAATTATTTGCAATCTCTGTTTTTTTCTTTCCTCTATTTGAGAATTTATTTTACCCGCTCCTTCAGATCCAACGCCATAACATTTGGACAGGTCATCAAATGTTTTTGCTATAGGAACGCTTCCATAGTTTTTGTCTAGATTATTGAAAATGTCTCCCTCCAACGGTATTCTTATTTTGGCTGGCGGAGTATCACCAAGTTTTACCCATGCGCCAAAATCTTCCTGATCACCGGGCTGATCTACAAACCATTTTAATACTCCTTTAGACGCAGTATCTTTAGGATGTTTTGTGCACTCTAAAGTTGTCCATTTTTCAAATCCGGAATTTTGTCCTTCTATTACGCCAAACACCTTTTTTCTTTCTGAATTGCTTTCTCTTTCTGCGGGGAAACATATTTTGACTGGAGTAGCTAAAAATTTTATTTTTGGGGTGGGCCATCCAAAATCAGATAAGTAACCATTTTTGTCGTTTGTATTATTTAATGCAAATCCGCTTTTCTCACCGTCCCCAGTATTTCCCATTTCATTCGGTTCAAAATAAATGTCTCTTCCATCATAAGTTGCTTGTTCTTTCCACTCAAACAATACACCATCCCAATCAATTTTTCTCTCAATAAATCGAGTCGTTCTGTCCCTATAAATTTTTTTCTCAGTTTTAATTATTCCTGCCCAATCAAAACTGGTTGTCCCGATTTTTTCGCATGAAGACGAACTCCAAAAATTATCACTTTCTGTTACAACGGTATATCCTTTTGTTCCGACACTTCGTCTGTCACAAAAACCGCTCACAGCTTTTGCAACAGAATTTTCTTTTTCCGTTGGAGTCATTGAAATTGCTGGGCCCCACTCATATCTGATGTGTGTTTCACCTTCTTTAATATTTAGACAGGTGGAGTTTTTCCAGAATGGAGTTGTTGTGCTTTCCGCCGTCACGTAAGAAGCAGGAAGCAAAGAATCTTCAAGGGTCTCACACTTCACTTCTTTAATTAAACCGGTTGCGGAGTCTTTTTCTCTGTAATGTATATCATCTCTCCACGTAAAAGGTTCCCCCGTCCAGTCAATTTTAGTTGAGCGGTCTTCATTGTAATATATTCCAGCCGTCCATTCAAAATCATTTCCAGCCCAATTAATTTTTTGGTTTATTTGTCTTGAAGGTCCCAATTGTACACTAGTGAGTGCGAATTTTCCTATAAGCTCAAGGGACGCCTTTTTAATACCTACATATTCTTGAGTTTTTGATGTCATTCCATCAATCATGTCTGATATTCTTCGTTTGGTATTATTTATACTGTCTTCTTCTCCACTTGTACTACCTTTACCGCCCAAACCTACCGCGTTGAAACCTATACCCACCAATCTTGCTATTAAAGTTCCAATTATTTCATCAATTTCATCACCCAAAGCTAATCTATCTCCACTTAAACCAATCGCGTCACTAAGACCTGTTTCAAGAAAACTTCCTGGGGTTTCAATTTTTGTTTTTCGTGTATCCATTCCAACACACGGTGGAGGATTCCCAGTAACAAGAACCCCCGTATCTTCTTTCGTAATAGGATTTATCCAATGCCCAAAACCCCCAAGAAAAGGATTCCCATCTTTGTTGGTCAACGAGGCCACTGCAAATTGTGTACACTCCCCCTCTGTTTTTTTCCAAGAAATAAATCCTTTTCCCCAATCTAACTCTTTTTCGTCAAGTAATTTTATACCGCCTATATAGGCTTTAGCGCTAGCATCAGCAGAGACAATTGCTCCGTAAGGGTTGTTGATAGGATTAACCGTCACATTGACCCATCTCTCCCATCCACCATTGTTGAAATTTTGTGTGAAGTTGTTGTATGCTCGTTCCATATTTTCTTTTGTTTCTGTAAACGTGCAATAGTTTCTATCTGAATAAGCATTGCTTTTGTATTTTGTTCTCAAATATCCCTGTATGCTTACTTGAAAAGGACTACAAAAAGAAGGAACCTTTTGTTGAATAAATTCTCCCAAAGCCCTGTCTCCAACTTTCTCAAAAAAACTTTGTGAATTAGTTACAAAGCCACCGGTCTTTCCACCTCCCGGACCCGTATAATTATTTCCAGTTATCCAATTTTTGGCCTCGCGTGTCATTTCTGCAGTCAGAGCGTTTATAAATGCATATGCAAGAGGGTCTAAAATATAGTCTTTTACCCACAAAGCTATCTGGGCTTCATCAGAACCAATACCAAAAATAGCCTCTGCTTTTTGTGGTTTATATAAAAACAAAGAAGGAGCAACCATTGAAACAATTAATACAAAAACAAGAAATTTTTTACTTTGTGAGATAATTTTGTTAAACATATTTACTTTATAAGATATTTTAACAAGTTAAAATATTTTATTTTATTAAAATCTATTGAAACGCACCATTTGCGAAAATGTACCCATCCTCGCCCGTTTTATAGACAACTCCTTTTTTTTGAAAATATGAAGTGATTGAACTATTAGTATTTTCTAATTTGGAAATAGTATTTTGAAAATCTCCTATAGCAATAAGTCCCGAAAGGGGGTCTTCAGTAGACCTATACACACCCAAAAACATTTCTGCAACACGACTTGCTCCATTTATAAAATCCAAATGTGAGTTAACGGCGCTTTTTGGGGTGGAAATTTTTAGAGATTCGTTTATCATATTTGAATATTTTTCAACTATATCTTTTAGAGCCACTAGACCGCCAACATCTTTTGTTTCTACAGATTTTTTGAGCAAAGGAGCTATCTCAAGCATGTTTATTTGAGGGTCGTATTTTTTTACAATTGCGCCCATATCATTTCCATATTGTTTTATAGAAATAGCATCATCTGAAGTTGATATTTTAATGTCAGCCATTGTGTATGTTTTGAATGGAAGTTTTAAGGATGTTTCTCCTAAGACAGATTGCATTAATGCTTCCTTTGCCGATTCATCTAAAATTCCATCGTTCAAACTTTTTTGCAAAACATACTGCATCAAAAAACTTTCCATTAATTCGTCTGTTTTTGAAACTTGATTAAATTGTAAAGAAGAATCACCAACTGTTCCGCTCAAACTTTTTATTTCTTCCTCGGTAAGCTGGTCATTTGGGAAAGGTTTGGTTGGATTTCTATTAATTTTTACTTCCTCCCCGTCTAGTGTTCCGTCCCCGTCTGTGTCGGGATTTTTTACATCTGTTTTCCAAAGAGCTTCTTTCCAATCAGCCAATCCGTCCTTGTCGGTGTCTAATTCCTCAACATTATTTTGCTGGCTTTCTGAAGGGTCGTTAGAAACCAAATTTTCATCTTTATTTAAATTTTTAATAAGCAAAATAACCGCTATTACTAACAGTACTATAACAAATAAGATTATGAATTTTTTACTAGGAAGAAATTTCAAAGTTTTTGAAATTACTCATTAGAAAACAACAACGTTTTCTAATAAAATTATAACAGAAATATTATGTCAACGCTCTATTTTGTGTGGATTTGTATAAATCTCACCCACACCTTCTCCAAACCCAACTTGGAAACTCGGTTTCCAAGTGGGTAAATCACAATTTTTATTCTAAAAACAACTCCTGAACATTTCCCTTTGTTTCTTCTGCCACATATTCCCTTTCTCTTTTTTTATTTTCTAAAATCAAATCCAAGGATTCAAAAGCATATTTTTTATATTCATTTATATTTTTAAACTGATTTATAATAATATCTTTCTCACAGAAGTTTTCTTTATTGTTTTCAACATATTCATCCCAGCTGCCTTTCCACATCAACTTGGGTGCTCCGCACCCAAGTTGATGAACTTTAAAATTCAAGTTTACATACGAGCTCACATATAACAGTTGCTCATTTGAATCTATATGAACCGCCTTAAAACTCCCCTGAAATAGAGCTCCTGTTCGTTTATATTTTTGATTAAAATATTTTGAATAGCCACCACCTAATTTATGCATAAATTTCTCAATCCCTTTTTCTTTCACTTGCTTCAAAATAAAATGATAGTGATTTGGATTTAAACAGTAACAAACAAACTCCACCAACTTGGGTGCTCCGCACCCAAGTTGGGGATTTTTGGTTTTTTCAAAAGAGTTTTCATATATACTCCCTATTGGCTCAATGGTGTTAAATTCTTTCATACTTTGAAAAAATCTCTGCAGATCATATTTATCGGAAAAAATTTTTCTTTTATCAACTCCACGATTAAAGACATGATAGTATTCGTCGTTTGCTAGTTCTATGTTTCTCATTTCAAAAACATTATATCACTTGGGTGCTCCGCACCCAAGTGAAAAGTGCTTTGCTTTACTATTTTCATGTAAACAATTCTACATATATGTTTTTCCAATCATTCAAAGTTAAATTTTCTGCTCTAATGTTCTCTGAAATTCCAATTTTTTTGAAAACAAGATCTAAATTTTTTCTATCTGACAAACCACTCGTGGATAAATTTTTTATTAAAATTTTTCTTTTGTGTGCGAACCCTGTTTTTACAAGATTAAAGAATTTTTTCTCATCCACCTTTTTAAAAAAGTTTCTCGAAATATTATCAATAAGCAAAACAGACGAATCTACTTTGGGTTGAGGTTTAAAATATTTTTTTGAGACATTTTTTACTATTTTAGGCTTCCCATATGCTTTTACGGAGATAGATAAAATACTTTCTTTTTTATCTCTCGCCACAATTCTTTGGGCAACTTCTTTTTGTACCATTAAAACCATCAGTTGTGGCTGATATTTAGTTGTTAAAAATTTTTTTAATATAGGCCCCGTTATGTAATAAGGTATATTTGCGACAACTTTATAATCGAAATCTTTGTAAAAAGATAGTATTTCAGGCTCAAAATCTAAAATGTCTTCCCCGAGTATCTCAAGTCTATTAGCATCAATTGCATCTCTAAATTTTTCTTTAAGGTAAGGAATTAGTTCCCTGTCTTTTTCAACAGCAACGACCTTCCCAGCAAAAATTATCAAGACCTCTGTTAAAAAACCTTTTCCCGGTCCAATTTCTAGGATGATATCATCTGCGTTTACATCAGATGCATCACGAATAGCCGTTCTCACGGAGCCAGAAGTTAAAAAGTTTTGCCCAAGACTCTTCTTTGCTTTCATAACATTATTAAATCACAAAACCAGAAAATCATAAAACCAAGACAATCCGTTTTTGGTTTTGAGCTGTGGTTTTGAGATTTTAGTTTTGAGTTTTGAGTTATTTTACTATCCACACCCCAACCTTTTCTAGATTGACTTTTTGAACCCAAAGGCATATAGTCTATCTTGTGTTTGATAGTTAGCGGAATGTAAAAGATTGGAAATGGCTTTGTTGAGCCGTTATACCGAAAGAAAGTTCGATTATACGTTAAAAATAGGCTTATTTTACTCAAAAAACAAATCCCGGATTCCAATTCGGAAGGTTTAAAAAAGTGGAATCAGGGCCAAAACACTATATTTTTTAGGCTTTTCTTTGGAAAGTCTCTTTTGCTTTTAATAACAGCCATATTTGTTTATTTGCCCCTAACGGCTAATGCAGGCATGATATCCTTTATTTATGGGCTTTTAAGCGAACAAAAGACATCACAAACAGCTGAAATTATAGAAAGAGGCAATCTTCAGAACATGGCTCTCCTTCACGCGGCTCTCAATAACGACCCAAACCCAGCAAAAGGAGGCGGGGACATAACCATTGTTAATGGTGTTGCACTTTTGTCCGAAGCTGGGCCATCAGGAGCAGTGCAAGAAGAAATCGGGGGGAGTACATCAGACCAAATAAGTATTTATGTTGTTAGAAAGGGAGACACCCTTTCTCAAATAGCAAATATGTTTGGTGTTTCTATTAACACAATAATTTGGGCAAACGAAATAAGTAAAGGATCTGCGATTTCTCCTGGGGATACGCTTGTAATTTTGCCGATGTCAGGAATAAAACACGAAATAAAAAATGGAGATACTCTAAAAAGCGTTGTTAAAAAGTATAATGGAAATCTTGAAGAGGTAATGAGATACAACGATGTTAGCGAAAATTCTGCTCTTGCAATCGGCGATATAATTTTTATTCCGGATGGAGAAATACAGCAAATACGCACCACAACGAGCTCGGTTGTTAAATATTCGGGTGGGCCTGTTTATAAAGGTTATTATATAAATCCAGTTCCCGGGTCAATAAAAACACAGGGGATTCATGGTTATAATGGAGTTGATTTAGCTTCCGCACCGAATACCCCGATTGTAGCTTCTGCCGGCGGAGAGGTTGTTGTAGTTAAAAATTATGGATGGAATGGCGGATATGGAAATTATATTGTAATAAGACACAATAACGGAACTCAAACTTTATACTCACACAATAGTAGTAACGTTGTTTCTGTCGGACAATGGGTTGTTCAAGGGCAGGTGATCGGGTATGTTGGTTCAACAGGAAGATCAACCGGTTCACACTTACACTTTGAAGTTCGTGGCGCGACAAATCCGTTTTAATTAAAAACCTCCGGGGGAGGTTTTTAATCCACAATATTTTTTATTTTTAATCGGCAAGATAAAGCCGTTTTTTTGTTTTCTATAAGAAACCGATTTTTAAATTTCATTAGAAATTAGTAATTAGAAATTTGAAATTAACGAATTATTAAAATTAAAAATTTTAATAATTCGTTTTTGGTCTATACTGCAACGCCTCCATAATGTGAGGCGTTTTTATTTTTTCATCACCATTCAAATCTGCAATTGTGCGAGCAAGTTTTATAACACGATGATATGAACGAGCAGACATTCCTAATTTTTCAGCAGAATTATTTAATGCCGTGCGAGTTTGTGAATCCAAATCAATTAAATTTGTGATGTCTTTTGCGGACATGTCGGAATTTATTTTTACTCCTTGCACCGCCACCCCAGTACCATCAGCCGTTGGCTGAGCTACGGGGTAAATCTTCTCAAATCTTTCTTTTTGAATTTTTCTTGCCGTTTCAACTCGTGAACGAATTTTTTTTGACTCCCCTCCGCTTCCGCGCATTGCTAATTTTTCGTAATCAATCTTTGAAACCTCCACCCACATATCAATCCTATCAATAATTGGTCCTGAAATTCTTTTTCTATATCTATCAAGTTCAAGTGGAGAGCAGACGCACTCTTTTTCAGTTCCAAAATTTCCACACCTGCATGGATTCATCGCGGCAACGAGAATAAAATTTGCAGGAAACATAGCAGACCCACGTGAACGAGAAATATTTATTACCCTGTCTTCAAGAGGCTGTCTCATTGCTTCAACAACTCTACGATCAAATTCTGGGAACTCATCCATAAATAAAACTCCTTTGTGTGCGAGAGTAATCTCTCCCGGTCTTGGAAATGTTCCGCCACCAACCATAGAAACGTAGGACGAAGTATGGTGAGGAGAACGAAAAGGTGGGTTCGTTATTAAATTTTCAGATAAAGTTCCAGCAACAGAATGAATACTCGTTACCTCTAAAATTTCATCAAAATCTAAACGAGGCAAAATATTACAAAAGGCCTTAGCCAACATAGTTTTTCCAGTTCCCGGTGGGCCGTACATTGCAATGTTGTGACCACCCGAAGCGGCAATCTCCAACCCCCTTTTTGCTGTTTCTTGTCCCTTTATATCTGAAAAATCTAAAAGCGCATCAGGTTCTTTATAAAAAATTTCTGTTTTTGTTTGTGGAGTAATTTCTGTTTTTATTTCTTTGTTCAAGTGATCAATAACTTCTTTGAGAGAGCTTGCTCCAAATATTTTTATCCCATCAATGAGTCCTGCCTCGCTCGCATTTTCTTTTGGAACAAAAATTTCTTCGAATTTGAGCTCTTTTGCTTTTAAAACAAGCGGAAGTACTCCACTTATTTTTCTTAAATCACCATTTAAAGATAATTCGCCAAGAAACATTTTCTTTTCAGTATCAAAATTTATTAATTTCACGGCAAGAAGATACGCGAGAGCAATTCCTAAATCAAAAATAGGTCCTTCTTTTTTAAGTTGAGCCGGTGCGAGTGCGATTACAACTTTTTGATTCTTCTTTTTTGGAGATGGAAAACCAGAATTTTTTATTGCAGCGGAAACTCTGTCACGAGATTCTTCAACTGCTTTGTCTGGAAGTCCGACGACTGAAAAAGAATGAAGACCTTTAATAAGGTCAACTTCAATATCAATCAAGTGTGCCTTGAGTAGTGATGTTTGTGCGGAGTAAACTTTTGAGAAAGACATAATAAAACATTTTATTCTAAAATGTTTCAAATGTAAAATGTATATCAAAATTAAAATTCTTTTCGCTGTGTTTTATAAATATTTTCTCTATGTTTTATTGCTAATATTTTTACTATATTTTTCTGAACCTTAAAAACAACACGATAATCACCAACTCTTAATTTTCTATAACCCTTTAATGAATAACGCAAGGGCTTCCCATAAATTTCGGGGTAAGTTGTGAGTTTGTTTTCAATAGATTCTTTAATTCTAATTTTCCATTCTTCTGACAGAGACGGGATGTCTTCTCTTGCAACGAGTTGGTGATATTCAATTTTATATTTTATATCCACGCCTGTTTATGAGATAAAAATTTTGAATTTTTCTTGTCTCTTTCGCTAACAATTTCATCTAAAATTTGATCTTCTTCTGATTCTATCGCAATTTGTACCAAATGCGCAATTTTTGTTGCTTGTGGCACTTGGTCTCTTTTTGCTAAAGTTGATAAGATTTTATCAGCATCTTTAGAAATACTAATATTTACTCTTTTTTTTGTTGTAGTCATGTTATTTTTTTATTTATAATCACTTGGACATTCAGTGTTCAAGTAATAGTTTTATATTAAACAAAAGTGTATCATAAGTGTATCACTAAATCAATCCTATTTTATCTGCAATTAAGTTATTGAGACGATATCTTTTCACTGGGAGGCTAAGCCCCCAAGTGAAAAGATATAAACTACGGCTCTATTAAGCCGTATTTCATAATTAAATAAATTTAAATCCAGAAACTACTTGACAAGCGGTATATAATTGTGCTATCATATAGGTAGAATATTGAAATAGATTTTTGGGAGAACATTGGAGAGGCCACAACATTAAAACTAACCGACCTCTCCAGCGTTCTCCCAGAAAGGTTAATACAGAGAGATTCAGATAACCGAAATTGGTTATCACCAGCTAATTGGGTTGGTGTGACGC
>Ga0265292_1000516_pt1 | contig 52975 bp, 46 predicted proteins | sample Munlanlewell296A_FD_189080 | JGI IMG/M metagenome (GOLD analysis project Ga0265292, IMG submission 189080) | Leachate microbial communities from a municipal landfill in Southern Ontario, Canada - Leachate well 296A | ecosystem: Engineered > Solid waste > Landfill > Unclassified | place: Canada... | reverse complement strand
CGTGGTACAATCATTTCGGACTCCTTTCCTTTGGGCCTGTAACCTCCATTGTTTCAGAAAGTTACATCCTAAAGAGAAGGGGTCTGTTTTTCAAATTTTCAACGTAAAATGGAAACTACACCCATATAAAGTAAGGAATGTTAAATTGTTTGCTTATCCGCCGGTCTTTGGAACCACCGGTTTGCGCTTCGGCTGGGTAAGAATCTTCCTGGCCGCGACATCTTTTAAATCCACATCCGTCCACAAAGTCCCCTCGCCCGCGTAGCGATATTCGATCTTCAAGTCCGAAGGAAGTCCCTCGGCAAACGTCGCCAGATTATACGCCTCCGGTCCACCGTAGGCTTCCACCATGAGTTGCGTGCCGCTGGCTTCCGCTTTCTTCGTCGCCTCGATCACATCCGCCCCGGCTTGACCCTTAATCCTCGTGATCTGGGCGAGAATCTCCGCCGTTTTCCTTTCCAACTCCGCGACTTTCCGATTCCCCTCTTCCTTAATTTCCGCCGCTTTCTTGAATCCCTTTTCCTGCTCCGTGGCCACGAGCGCGGTCGTCTCGGAATCAAAATCGATGATCGCAACGTCCACCATTTTTTTGGCCGCTTCCAAATTCGCCGCCATCGTGTCCCTCGCTTGCTCGATCATAAGCGTTTCGCGCTCCTGCTCGGCGATCATACGAGCCTGAATGGTCGCCTTGATATCCTCCGAGGGATGAAATCCGCGCACCAGCACGATCAAAATTCGCATGCCCTTCTGTTGCCCCAAATCCTTCATGGCCTGGGTCACCTTATCCTGGAACTGCTCGCGGGTATCGCCCTGGATGAACTGCTGCGTCGTCAGGTTCGACCCAAGATTTTTGCAGATACTCAAAAGTTGCGGCTTGATGATCTTATCCTCGACCATTTTCTCCGTCCCGTAATCGCGGACGATCCGCGGAGTGTCCTCCGGGTTCAAACCCCAAACCACGGTGATATCCAGAAGCATCTGCTTTCCGTCGGCCAGCGGAAACGACACTCCGGTTCCTTCCTTAACTCGTTCTTTCCCATCCGATCCAATTTCGGTCTCCACATGAAACTCGCTGGTATCGTAACCAATTCCGACCTCGTCCACGCGGATTTCCATCGGATTGATATTGTAATATCCCGCCTGCAGAACCCGGTCAATCACGCCTTTGACTTTTCCTTCCCGTAGCGTTTGGACCCCGACATACCCCGGCTTGATGACAGTGGCCGGCACTTCCGTATCAATTTGCTGACCGAACGTATTAATCCTCCACGCTCCTGGCGTGGCCACGATTTTCTGCGTTCCTTTTTCTTCCGCACCCGCTAAGAATCGATCCGACGGAAGGTCTTTTCCGATATTATTTTTGACCAGACCGATAAATCCCGGCTTGATGATCTTATCGGGAATCACTTCCACGCTGTAATGATACGGGTCCAGATCAAAATATCTTCCTGGACCGCGTATTTGCTCCGAAACCCCCTGCTGCCCTTCCTTGGCGTAGGAATCCGGGGCGGCCAGCGTTCCTGTCTTTTGCGTAATCAAAAGCGACTCGCCGTAATTACAATATTTGTACCCCAAGGCCCATAGCGCGAAAACGCCGCACAAAACGAGCAAAACAATCCCACCGCAAACGCTTATCACTATTGTCTTCATTTTTTCTCTCCTGTATTAACGATTGGCGCCTTCTTTTCCGTTGCAGAATTTACCGTCGTAAACCGCTCGAACAACCTGGCGAACGGGCCATCCGTATTGGAAAGGATCACAGCTATTCCCGGAGCGATCTTGACGATCAATTGATTCTCCGCGTATCGATCACCCGATCCAAAAGCAGCCACCTTCGACTTAATCCCCTCGGCCTTCGCCTTGTTTTCCATCACAATTACCGCCGCCTTGGCCATTCCATCGGCCCGGGCCTTTCCCGCCATGTCCTTGGCCGCCTCAAGCTGAATCGTGGCAATGGCTAAATTCTTTTGGGCCTTCGTAACCTCCACCTGGTAGTACTGTTCCCCTTCGCGAACAACTTTGACAATGCCCTGGCGGACCTCGCCCAGTTTTCCCTCCCGGTCTTTTCGTCGCTGCTCGATCATCTGAACCAGCCGGCCTCCATGACGCAGGGGCTTTCCATCCTTATCCAACTTCGCCGTGCTGCCGACCATGATCGGTTTGCCGTATTCATTAAGCTGGGCTTTTCCATCCATACCGAGCTTGGCGGTTCCGCCTTCCATGACGGCCGTTCCGATTTGTGTCTCGATCTCTTTCTCATACCGGTCCATCTCACGCTTCGCCATCTCCCGACGCTCGTATTGGTTTCGAATCTTCTGATCCGGTTCCGCCTTGCGGATAATGAAACTTCGCAGGATTATCCCCACGTTTCCACATGATTCTCTCAGATTTTTCTCCACATCGTTTTGGACTTCGATTTTCGTGTCCCCGGTAATATAATCCACCGCCTTGTGTTTCCCGCTCACGGTCCGGATAAACGCACGGGCGTAAGGAAGAATAATCTTGTTCTGAAGGTTGTTAATCCCACCGGAGACCTCCAGATCCTGTTCATCCACAAACTTGACAAACACTTCCGGCAGCCGCTTGATATCCGGAGCCCATTCGATCGTTCCCTCAAAATTCACATCCACACCGTCCCGTGAAAGCGACGCAAAACTGTCCTTGCCCGCCAGTTCAAATTTCTGACTGCGAACGTCGATGGATGTTACTTTAAAAACAAATGGATTGGAATAATCGGGATGCGTTCCAGGCGGCAGAAGATACGGCTGAGTCCCGCGTTCCCCCTTGTTGACCACGAACACATTCGAGTCCCGGGCCTCGTTACCAACCAGCAGCGTAACGATCCCCATGCGCCCCGGCTCGATCTTCACCATATCGTAAAAGTAATGATCGTACTCCCATTCGCTGATGTAATATCGTCCGGGGGCATACACCTGCCGGAGAATTCCCTTCTCGTCGTCCTTGATCGCCACGACCTGCTCCGGCGGGATCGCCTTGCCGTATTTTCGCACAAGAACCATAATCTTCCCAGGTTCCACCTCAAGCGCGTTCATCTTATCAGGCCAACTGTAGTACCAGGGATTCTTGAAATGCCGCCCTTCTTTGAGAAACCCGATCTGGGGCCCGCGATATTCCTCCGACGGAGCCAGCACCATATCATTCGTCATATTCTTGCCCGTCTTTTTCAGGAGGGGAACAAGTTCGCCCTTGTCCACCTGGATCCGGCACTCAAACCAGACGAAGCTGAACAGAAAAATTACGAGGACACCAAAAAAGACTCCGAAGATCGTTAAAAACTGCCCCGTATCAACCCCGCGTTTGACGGGATGGCTCTGATCGTACTTCTCAAGCTGCATTTCTTTCTCCTATTAAAGAAGGGCTTTTGGAAAATCAGAATATCGCTAAGACTCAGACAATAACATTCTTTCACTGCATTGCAACGTTTTTCTTCTTTCAACAAGAGGTTGAGTCTGCCAAGATTTTCGGACGAGATCAACTATATTCGAGCCGCGACCGTAAGGGAGCGGGTGATTATTTTCCGTTACCCGCTCCCTCACGGTCGCGGCTCGTTAGAGTTCGCATTGCTCGAAAATCTTGGCACAACCCCGATCGCAGATGCTCATGGCAACAGACGGCGATGGCCAAGGCGTCGGTAACATCGGCGGGAATATCCTGTGTGCCGGGTTTGATATGCAATCTCGACAGGACCGCTCGTTGAATTTGGAGTTTACCGGCATGGCCTGAACCGGTGAGAGCCTTTTTAATTTTAGTCGCCGAAAGATTCATAATCGCAAGGTTCTTTCGCCTGGCCGCCAGCAAAATCACACCACGGGCATGACCCATAAGGATGGCGGTTCGAGGATGAGCATAGTGGCTGTATAACTCTTCGACCGCGACAGAATCGAGTTTATGTTCATCGAACAGCCGGGATAATTCATCGTAAAGTTGCATCAACCGGTCGGGCAGTGGTGCGGAAACATCGGTGCGAATCAGACCTGCGTCGATAATCTTGATCGCACCCTTCGGCCCAGGTTCGATGATCCCATAGCCCGTCCGATGCAAACCGGGGTCCAAACCGCAAATCATCATGGGATTGTTTCCCACGTCGTGCCGTCCTTGCCGTCCTTGAGCTGGACATGCAAATCCTTCAAGCGATCACGAACCATATCCGATATGGTAAATTGCTTTTGCGCCCGCGCTGCGTTGCGAACGTCGATTAAAAGTTTAATCAAATCATCCGTCGTCTGATCAGTAAATTTTTCTTCTGGGGGATTTTCAAACAAACCAATCAAATTGGCAGTTTTGATAATAACGCTCGCCCCCATGACCAACACTTCTTTATCAATTGCAGATGAATCCGAAGTAAGGTTTGCTTCCTCGATAAAATGATTGGCGGCATTTGCCAGTCCATAGAGAGCGGCAATGGCGTCGGCGGTGTTGAAATCGTTATCCATAGCAAGTGAAAAGTTCTCTTTAGCATTAGTCCATAAAGCACAAAATACATTTGCTGATTGTAATGCTTGGCCGAGACCAAGATCACCACGACTAATCCACTTAAATGGATCATGACCGGTTATTTGTCGAACACGATCAAAAAGACGGTAAAAGGTCTGCAAACCCTTGGCCACTTTGACAATTTCCTCATCTGAAAAATCGATGGGTCGGCGGTAATGGGTACTGAGGATAAAAAACCGGATGACCTCGCCTGGATACTGCTGCAAAAGTTCGCTAAGAACCCGAATATTTCCGAGGCTCTTGGACATTTTTTTGGTATTGACCCGCGTCAGGCCATTGTGAAGCCAGTATTTGACGAACGGTTTTCCGGTGGCGGCTTCGGATTGAGCGATTTCGTTTTCGTGATGTGGAAAAATCAGGTCCATCCCCCCGCCGTGAATGTCGAAGGTCTCACCGAAATATTTCATGGACATGGCGGAGCATTCGATGTGCCACCCAGGCCGGCCTTTGCCCCAGGGCGATTCCCAAGCCGGCTCACCAGGTTTGGCTGCTTTCCAGAGCGCAAAATCCCACGAATGGCGCTTATCGTCCGAAGATTTCAGATCACGCTTGCCTGCCTCCTGCTCCTCGACGGACCGATTGGAGAGCTTGCCGTAGGCTGGGAATTTACTGACATCAAAATAAACGTCGCCTTTGACCGCGTATGCAACGTCCTTTTCGATCAATCGTTGGATCAAGGCGATGATTTCCGGAATATGTTCGGTGGCTTTGGGAATGATGTCCGGCTTGCGAACGTTGAGTTTTTCCATGGCCTGGAAATAATCGGCGGCGATTTCTTCGGCGAGGTCTTGCATCGTCCGCCCCTGACGGTTGGCTTCGTCGATGATCTTGTCGTCAACGTCGGTAATATTGACGACCATCGTAACTTTAAAATTACGAAATTCAAGCCACCGGCGAATGGCGTCGAAAATAACCGGACCGACGGCGTGGCCAATGTGCGACGGTTTATAGACGGTCGGTCCGCATAGATATATACCGACCTCCCCTACTTTTACCGGAACAAATCCCTCTTTTTCTCGTTTCAGAGTATTGTAAACTTTTATGGCCATCAAAATCCTCTCGTCCTTTTAATTTTTAGCAACAGTCGCCACAACCCAGGCGGCGATGGCATGACCTTCGCCCACCGCATCCAACCCTTCGTTGGTCTTGGCTTTGAGATTAATGCGATCCAACCCGATTTTCATCAATTGAGCCAACTTTTCGCGAATCATCAATTTATGACCACTAAGCTTCGGCCTTTCCGCGTGAATTATAACATCAACATGCTCAATCGTGAAACCCTTCTCGGATATTAAATTGATAACCTGAATAAGCAATTTTCCGCTGTCAGAGTCTTTGTAAGCAGGATCTGTATCGGGAAAAAATTCCCCGATATCGCCCAGACAGCACGCTCCGAGCAAGGAGTCAATGATGGCATGAATAACCACATCGCCGTCGCTATGGGCAAGAAAACCCAGATGATAGTCGATCTTCACCCCGCCCAGGATCAACATCCTGCCGGGAACCAGTCGATGAATGTCATATCCGATCCCTGTTCGCATATACGGTCTCCAAATTAATACTATAAAGATATCAAATACCCGCGGGGTAAGCAATCTAATCGATGACGGCCAGGATTTCGAGCAGGTCGTGGATTACGTAATCGGCGATGTGGGAATAATCAGGAACTAAACCATGGTTAACGAGCAACGCGGTAAGAGTACCGGCGTTCTTGCCGGCCTGAATATCAAACAAGTAATCACCGACCACAAGCGTACGACCGAGTTCAACGTTCATCTGCCGGGCAAGCTCTATAACAGCGGTCGGATCGGGCTTAACAGGTCCGTCCTCCCGGGCGTAAACCTGTTGAATGCCAAGATTAAACCGGTCACGGACAATTTCCCATGAGGCCCGGCAATTACGTGTAAGAATAGCGAGTCCCATTGAGCGATTACGAAGCTCGCCAAGCAATTCCAACGTGTGGGGTTGCAGTTTACAATTTCTGGCGGCGTATAATTCATGTTCAAGCAAAACGCTTTCAGCCTTTTGTCGGGCTTCGGGCGACATCTGAAGAATGGTTTCCCAGACCGGTCCGCGTTCGATTCCGATCTGGCTCCGGATTTGATCGAAATCGAGAATCGGCTCAGTGAGTGTGCCGTCGAGATCAAAAATGATTGCATCTATTTTGGACATACCAGTAAGATAAGTATAGCAAAGTTATGAGTAAAGGTCTGTTTTTAACTATTTTGGCGATTGGCGTAATTGGGGTATCACCGGTACACGGTCAGAACTGGTGGAACCCTCATTGGTCACTCCGCCGAACGGTGATCGTCCAACCGGAAAAAAACGCGAGCGAAGAAAAATCGAATCGAGCAGGCCGTGAAGGATGCACGGTAACTTTTTTGTCGGGTGGCGAGTGCAAACCGGATGGTTCGGACATCCGGGTAACGGGATTGGACGGCCGGCCGGTAAAGTTTTTCATCCTGTCGATGGGTCCGGGCGATCTGGTACGCATGGTGTTCGACGTCAAAGGGATAACCAGGCAACGGTATTTTATCTACTACGGTAATCCCAAGGCGAAGGCGGAAAAGAACAACTGGCGGCCACAAGGCGGATTACTTCTGGAGACCTGGAAATATGCGGGCGGACCACTTGGAACCCCGGAGGCGATTAAATCAACGATTCAAACCGCGCAATCGTCACCACCGATTGGACGGGCATACATCCCGTCAATGTTCATCGGTGGAAACATTTTCGGTCCGGATGAGCCGACCTGCAATCTGTATACCGGATACCTTCATTGCCGGCAGGGTGGAACTTACACTTTCACGATCAGCAGTTTTGATGGAAGCGCGTTATACATCGACGACAAGCTGGTGGTAGAATGGCCGGGACGGCACGGCTGGGTGGGGGATGTTCGACATCAGGGAAAAATCGATTTAAAGGCGGGGCTGCACAAACTGGCGTTTTATCATGTGAACCTGTCAAGCCACGGCGGAGCGGTGGCCGCCTGGTCACCCCCCGGAAGCAGTACATTTCGCATACTCGAAGCGGGCCACTTCGTCCCGATCAGCCGAGGGCAACTTGGACCGCTGGAGAAAAAACACAACGAACTTGTTGCTGATTTTACTCTGCGGCAGACAGGTTGTGCTAGCATGGAAAACAAATCGGTAGTTACACCCCTGTATGGATATTCATTTACGGCAGAAGAACCCCTGAAGAGCAAGGATACGGAATACCGCTGGGATTTCGGGGACGGACAGACCGCCAATGGCGCCAGAGTGGAGCATGTCTTTTTCAAAGAGGGTTTGGCGTCGATCACATTGAAGGTAAAGAAAGGAACTCTCACCGACAACATAACGAATAGAATTTATATCGGCCCAAATCGCCTAAATCCCAAAGCCGATCCTGACCGATTGATCCATTTCGAATCCGTCATTTCGAATTATCAATTTTCAAGGATTTCAACGGCGGATGCGATCACGATCATGGATTATTTTCTAATCATCGATCAGCCGGACAAGGCCATTCAGGTCGGTCGATCTGTGATTACCAGCGGCCGCGATGCACAAAAAGAACCACTCGTAATTTGTGCCCAAAAAGTGGCGGCTTTGATGGTCGAACGGGAAGGAAATTACACCCAGGCGGCGGATGTTTTGTACAAGGCAACAAAACGATTGGATGCCTGGACTCCCTCCTACCGACAATTAGCAGCCCAGACCGCGAGTATGTACATCAATACGTTGGGAGAAGAAAAAAAGACTGAAGAGCTTTTAAAATCGTGCGTCGGACAAAGCACACAACCGGCGGACACGATGGACAAATTTTTATCCATCGCCTGGGGCGATTTATACAGGTTTCTAGGAAATCGAGAATCAGCCGAGAAGTTTTATAGGCAGGCCGAGGCGGGAACGGATAAAAGCGGTGAATTTTCACATAGCGGCGGTTACGTGACGGCGGTGGAAGATTATCTTCGGCGAGGCGAATACACCGAAGCCCGGAAACTCCTCGACCGCTGGCAGTGGGAATGTCCGACCGAGCGACTGGGCGGATACAGTTGTCTGCTGCGATATCGATTATTGGTAGCCCAGAAACATCTTACCCAGGCGAAGCTGTTGGTGAAAATTATTCAGGGAATTGATCCCTTTGGCTTCTACGCCCGGCAAATGCAGAAAGAAAGCGTTGCGGCAAGTAATCGCTAAATACAGCCTTTCACCTCTGGGTGGCATGCTTTCGCGTCTTCGCTAAAGCATGTCTTTATGGGCTTACCAGAACATGGCTTAGCGAAGACGCGAAGCCATGCCACCCGAAAATATTGGACTTTTAGCATATACTTCAAAAAAGAGATTTTACGCTGGATAATCTTTTTTTAATGATTTCGATAGCGGTGGGGTTGTTGTCAACGGCAAGCCAGGGGCGATTTAATTTGTCGGCCGCTACCGCGGTCGTGCCGGACCCGGCAAAAAAGTCAGCTACACGGTCGCCTTCGTCCGAGGCGGCCTGGATAATTCGTTCCAGAAGCGCCAGAGGCTTTTGATCCGGGTAACCCGTCCGCTCCAACCCCACCGTGCTCAGGAACGGAATCTCCCAGACATCGGTCAGGGTGGGACCATCCGGATTAAAATACAGACGCCCTTTTTTCGTGGATTTGTAAGGCCGACCGGTTTCGTCGTAATTCAAACCATCAGTGCGGTATTTTCCGGTGCGGATCGGGTGAAATTTATGTTGACCCGCCTGTTTAGCGTAGGCCAGGATGGATTGATGTTTTCGCGCAAACCACTTTTTTGAAAGACCGCCCGTGCGATAGGACCAAATGATCTCATTAAGAAAATTCTGCTCACCGAAAATACGATCCAGCTCGATTTTCACATAATGAACTGACCGATAATCGAGATGGATGAAAAGCGATCCGGTGGTTTTTAAAACGCGGTGAATTTGCGTGATTCGCAGGGTGAGAAAAGTCAGATATTCACGAAGTCCGCCCGGCCAGTAATCGGGATATTGGTGGTCGGTATGGGTGCGGCTGCGCTGACTTTGCGTGCAGAACGGCGGGTCGATATAAACAAGGTCCAGCGACTGATCCGGTAATTTTTCAAGCAAGTCGAGACAGTCGGCACGGACCAGATAATTCTGCGGTTTGGTAAAATCAAGCTTACAGGGGTGATCGATAACGATAATATTTGTCATAGGGTTAAACCGGCCACAGATCGCAGACAACGCGGACAAAAGCATCCATGTGGCGAACCATCATGAGTAAAGGAAGGATCAGCATGGAGGTTCCGGTAATGAGCAAGGCGGGACCGGACGGATTAACGGCATTTTCCACCTGGTCCAGTTGATGACGGAGATTTTTTCCAAGTTGGTCGATCAAATGATCCCTCGGCCGGGAGGAAACAACGTTTATCGTAGTATTTTTAAGCAAGGGAAGCGACGAGAGTCGCAGATCAACGTGATGCTTCGGCAAATGGATCAATTGCGAATTGACCATTTCATAATCCAGCCCGCCGGCGGTCAACGCGGAAAAAAGCGATCTTTGCAGGCGAAAACGAGAGCAGTTATAAATGACCCATCCGCTTTGCGGTTTCGGCAGGGAAAAATAAATAACCATTCCCGCCAGGGCCAAAGCGAGAATACCCGCCAGATAATGACCACCCGTGGCCAGCCAAATCGCGGGATAAAGCAGAATGGGGCAAAAGACAATAATCAACGCCAGCCAGTCGTTTCTCGCGGAAATTATATGCGGACGGGATTGACTATTGACCAGCCCCAGAATTACAAAATACAACGCAGGCGGGGCAATATTCAGAGCCAATTTAAGCACCATAATAACCTGCGCGTTAGTATCCATAAAATCAATTATAACTCCTCAGTTATCGATGGGCAATAGCAGTTTTGTGCCCCTTGGTGCATAGTGCCGCCTGAAGAAGTTTGTCGATATCACTGACGAAGGTAAATTTAAGCGTTTTCTTGATCTCCGCCGGAACTTCATACAGGTCCTTTTTGTTCCGCAGAGGCAGAATAATCTCTTTAATTCCAGCACGTTTGGCGGCAAGCGTTTTTTCCTTGATCCCGCCGATGGGAAGGACCAGACCCCGAAGAGTGATTTCTCCGGTCATCGCGACATCAGGCCGGACGCATACACCGGTCTCCAGGGAAACCAGAGCGGTATAGAGGGCAACCCCTGCCGACGGTCCGTCCTTGGGAACCGCTCCTTCCGGAACATGGAGATGAAAATCTTTTTCGGTCAATTTAACGGGATCGAGTTTTAATTTTTGTGCCCGGCTGCGAAGAAGGGAATAGGCTGCCTGGGCCGATTCTTTCATAACGTCCCCAATCTGCCCGGTAAGAATCAGATTTCCCTTTCCGGGCATGGACGTCGCTTCGATAAAAATAATATCCCCGCCGTAGGGAGTATAGGCCAAACCCGTTGCCACTCCGGGGACGCTCGTGCGAAGGGCGACCTCCGGTTCGATTTTGATCGGACCCAGGTAATGCGGAACACTTTTCGAGGTAATCTTTGTCGCGCGTTTGGATCCCCCGGCAATCTTGGATGCCGCCGCCCGGCAGATGTTTCCGATTTCGCGCTCCAGGTTACGCACCCCAGCTTCACGCGTATAGGACTCGATCAGGGTTTTTATGGCATCATCAGCAAACGTAATCTGATTTTTAGTCAGCCCGTTTTCGTTCAACTGTTTCGTCACAAGATATTTTTTAGCGATCTGAAGTTTCTCCGTCAGGGTGTATCCGGGAATCTCGATAACCTCCATGCGGTCCCGCAGCGCGGGCGGAACAGGAGCCATAACATTGGCGGTCGAAATGAACATCACTTTGGAAAGATCAAAAGGAACGTCAAGATAGTGATCCGTAAAACTGTTGTTTTGCTCAGGGTCAAGCACTTCCAACAGGGCAGAAGCCGGGTCGCCACGAAAATCCACACCGATTTTATCGACTTCATCCAGCATGAAAACAGGATTATTCACCGCGACTTTACGGATTTCCTGCATAATTCGACCCGGAAGTGCGCCGATATACGTCCGCCGATGACCGCGAATTTCCGCTTCATCGCGTATGCCGCCCAGTGAAATTCGTATGAATTTTCGTCCCATGGCTCGGGCAATGCTCTTACCAAGCGATGTTTTTCCAACCCCGGGTGGACCGACGAAACAAAGGATCGGACCGCGTCCATCGGGTTTCAATTTTCGCACCGCCAAAAATTCGATAATCCGTTTCTTGACCTTTTCAAGATCGTAGTGATCGGTATCCAGAATCTTTTTGGCCTTTTTGATGTCCAGTCCGTCAGTGGTCTGTTTGGACCAGGGGATCACAACCAGCCATTCCACATAATCCCGGGCCACGGAATATTCCGGCGACGCCATGGGAATTTTCGCCATCCGGTCCAGTTCCCGAAGGGCTTCTTTTTCGACCTCTGAAGGCATTTTGGCTTCGGCGATTCGCTTGCGAATATCTTCCAGGTCACCCGTCCGCTGATCGGTCTCGCCCAGCTCTTTCTGAATGGCCTTCATCTGCTCCTGGAGAAAATACTGCCGCTGAGTTTTGTTAATGGAATCTTTAACCTGGTCCTGAAGTTTACTGGAAAGTTCAAGAACGTCCAGTTGATTGGCCAGCGAAGTGTTTACTCTCTCCAGCCGCTGCTTGACAGGCAGCGTTTCCAGAATCTCCTGTTTTTGCTCCACGGAAATATTCAAATTGGCGGCCAGGAAATCAGCGAGGGCTCCCGGTTGCGTGATATTATTTAAAATCACCGCCGCCTCTTCCGGAACGTTGGGGCTAAGCTCGATCACCCGATTCGCCATCCCATGAACATTATGGACAAGGGCTTCAAGTTCCTTCGCGACCGGGGCTTCTTTGGGATCGTCGTGAACTTCAATCTTGGCCGATAAAAACGGTTCCGTGTGAACCAACTGAGTGATTTTAAAACGCAGCAGACCATGAATGACGATCGTCTGATCACCATCGGACATTTTCAGGAGTTTTAAGATAAACCCGATGGTTCCCCACGAGTATAAATCTTTCTCCATAGGGTTTTCCACCTGCGGATCGCGCTGCGTAACGATCCCGATCAGCTTGTTGCCCGCCAAGGCCTTTTCCACACCTTTTTTCGATGCCTCTCTGCCTATATTCAAAGGCATGACCGTTCCAGGAAACGCCACCGCGTTTCGAATTGGAAGCAGCGGAATCACACTCGGAATGGCCACCTGCTGCTGAGACGGTCCATGCGTTGTAACCGTCGTTAGAATGTCCTGCCCAGGTTGCGAATCCCCATCGACTTTCGACTTGGTAACCGGTTGATTAATGTTTTCGTTTTCCATGATTAATTTCTTTTTCTTCTTATTTTGTCTTATTTTTAGGTAGCTCAACCCACAAAAATCCCAAATGATATCTGGCCTCGACTTTACTCACATCCACGTCTTCCGGAAGCGAGACCTCGCGATAAAAGGGACCATGATCTATTTCCATCACAAGAATCTTCGCACAAGACGCTTCGGCGGGAACAGGAGTGGCACGCTCACCTGCGATATACAAAATATTATTTTTGGCATGAATTTCCACTTGCTTCGGGTCGATCCCCGCCATATCGATGCAAACAACGAACATCGTTTCCGTCTCGTAGAGATTAATGGCGGGTTGCCAACGGCCACAAGGCCGAAATCGAAAAAAAGACTTTTGCATAAACTGATCCATGATTTGATTGACCTGAAAGGCAAGATCGCTCAAATCACTTTTGCCGCCCAATTGCAAACTGATCATGTCCATTACTCCTCATATTTTTTATATCTTTTTTTCAGCCTGGAATTTTCCGTCTTCAATTCAGCTTTATCCTCTTCAAGCTTCTGATTTCTTCGCTCCAGGGATCGTATGTAGCCATAAGCCCGGTACAGTTCGGTATGGCAATCACTAAGCGTATTAGTCTGAGGAACTTTTCTGCTGTCCACTTTTGGAGCGGGCCTGCCGTATCCAACATCTATATTTTCCGGAAGAGTTATAGTAGCGCAGCCCCCAAAAGTTAGAAATGAAAATGCCACCAGCCCCATAATAATTTTGCCCATTGTTTTGACTCCTTTCAACAAGCCTATATATTATAACTAAAATAATTGTACATGCAATTGCCGGAAAGTATATAAATGTTATCAAATTCCAAACCAAAAATCATTTTTATTGTCGGCTGTACAGCCAGCGGTAAAGGAACCGTCGGCCGAGCCCTGGCGGAAAAAATGAATGCCGATATCCTATCCGTGGACTCCATGAAGGTGTATAAGTACATGGACATCGGAACCGCCAAACCCGACATTGAAATCCGTAGTCGCATCCCCCACCATCTGATAGATGTGACCGACCCCTCCGAGCCATTCTCCGCCGGACGTTTCGTGGATTTAGCCCAGCAGGCAATCAATCAACGAAACATCCCAAAGAGGCACGACCGTGAGGGAGTGCAGGAATTACCCCAAAACCGCCCGATTATAGCAATAGGCGGAACGGTGCTTTATTTGAAGGCCCTAACCGAAGGCTTATTCGAAGGACCCGCCGCCAACCCCGCCGTCCGCCAACAGCTTCAACAAAAAGCCGACCAATTAGGCCAGGATTATCTCCACCAGGAACTATATCGTATCGATCCCGAAACAGCCGACCGCCTTCACCGAAACGACCTTAAACGCATCATCCGAGCCTTAGAGGTCTACCACCTGACCGGCAAACCCATCAGTTCCCTCCAAAAGCAATTCGGCCAGCTTCGCACCGACTACGATATGTTATTCCTGGGCTTACGCCAGGAAAAGGAAGAACTCAATCGACGAATCGCCGAACGAGTCCGCCGAATGGTCCGCCGAGGCCTGGTCGAAGAAGTCCGCACCCTCTACGAACGCACCCCCCCCATGAGCCCCCAAGCCAGAGACGCCGTCGGCTATGCCGAAATTATCGAACATTTCAAAGAAAAATGGGACCTGCCAGTAGCCCTGGAAAAAGTAAAAGTAAACACTCGCCGCCTAGCCAAAATGCAGCGAACCTGGTTCCGCCGCTTACCCCACATCCACTGGTTCGACATAGAACCCCAAACCGACCCGGAAAAAACGATCAAACTGGTTGAAGAAAAAATCGAACCCTGGCTAGCCGATCCCTAAATCCGGCATTCCACAAATAAGGAACCAAAAACCTCGTCATGTTGAGCGCAGCGAAACATCTGGATTCGCCGTCAAAAAAAGCCTGATTCTTCACTGCGCTCAGAATAACATTTTCGCCAAGTGGGTGGCATGGCTTCGCGTCTTCGCTAAGCCATGTCCTGGTAAGCCCAAAATGATATGCTTTAGCGAAGACGCGAAAGCATGCCACCCAGAGAGGGATTTTGTTCCCTTATTTATGAAATGTTGTACCAAGACACGCGTTATTCGATAGAATATTACTGATCGAATTGGAATGATCTTTGGAACATCTTTTTGTAGAACTTTTTTTGAAAGGACAGAGCATGGATTACAGCATCAAAAAGGACTTGGTTCATGGTGAATTCGTTGTATATCAATGCCCGTCATGTCAAGGGCAATTAGAATCTCCCCTTAAAGATGCTGGAACCAATGATACATGTCCAATGTGCCAGAAATCATTTACGGTCCCTGGAATAAAAGAATTAAATGCAAAGAAGACCGAGGAACAAGCAAGGCAAGCCCGCGAGAAGGCTAGGGTGGAAGAGCGGGAAAGATTAAGAATACAATATGAAAAGGAAAGGGAAGCACAGAAACTTCTAGGGGTCAAAGAAAAAGCAGAAAAAAACCTTATCCAAAACCAACATCAGCAACAAATGGATGTAACCGCTTATGAGTCCCTGATGACCACGACAACCGCAGACCGAGTTCTTCGCTTTTCATTCAAATTCGCAAAATGGGTATCCGCTTTTATTGTTTTGGCATGTCTAGTTACCGCCATTGGGTGTCTAATTGGATTATTGATTGTTTATCCTGATATTAAACCGATTGAATCCATTCAACCATTCGATCCTACTTTTGCATCCTGGAAATTAGAGTTTGAACCGGAGGAGCAGGCACAAAATAATCCCCAGCAAGATGCCAGCGTTCCCCAGATATCGAGTCAGGAAACATCTGTATCACCGGCATATGTAGGAAGACTAAAGGATCTAACCAAAAAATACAACTTGAGTGAATATGGAGAGGAATATCCCGAAAACCAGTCCATATGGGTTGCGAATTTTATTTCCGAAATTGACGAAAAGCACCGTGACCAATTCGTCTCAGGATTAGGCAACTTCTTGATGGAATTCAGTCAGCATGTGTTGAGTAAGGGGAAGGCTAAAAATTACCCCTGTAGAGTTGCGGCAGAGTGGTACAAAAAACAGTTTATTCGTTCAATAGAAAAAAACCAAGAGTTGAGAAACGAAAGGCGGGAAAAAAACATTGCAGAGGAACAAGCAGCCAGTGCAAACCGAAGAATTTTGGGACTGACTCTTGTCGGAGCCATTACTGCCTTGATGGTCTTTCTATTCCTTCCCCTGATGATCCAAATCGAACACAATACGCGTGTGCTGTTGGCTGATCGTAGGGACGATGTAAAGCATTTGAGATAATTAAATAACTTCGAGAAAGAGGATTGCAACCGCAAACGGCTGACCCGAGTTTGAAAGGGTAGAAAATGGACATCAAGCAAGCTTCTGAAATCTTCCGCGGTTTTCGGGAGCGGCTTTCAAGACTCCTGACCGATCCCACGGCTGTCCCCACCCCCGATGATGGGGAGCGGACTTTGAAACGCATGGGTATAACAGCCGCGATACTTTACCGGAAATTGGCTGATAAGCATATCCCCGGCTTTGATTTGACCCTGTGCCAGCCCCAGCTTACCGATAACCCAAGCCAAGACAATGAGCTTTGGTGGATGACTTGGCAAATGATTACTACTGCCCTGTCGCATACTCATCCCGACCAGCTTCCCCCTTCCTTCGGCGACATCAAAGAAACGGAAATCATGTCTGACGTTAAAGAGGGAATCCGTGTCTGTACTGGTGAATATCCCCCTGAACGGTGGAAACAGAGGATTGAGGATCATATCCAAGCTTTAAGTCTAATGGAAAATAATCTTGATGATTTAAATCGACGGGTACAAGCGGCTATGGAGGAAATCTTTAATGTCAACCTGGATGATCCGCTACACGACAAAATGATCCATCAGCCCTGCTGCCTGGAATTTCTTCGGCAATATTGTCAGACTTACCTTGAAGCAGCCAGGAAAATTATTCTAGCCCCTACCGACGGTCTGGCCAATGCAATTGTCGATTCCCCGCATTTCTTAGAGTATTTCCATAAAGTTAAAGAGGTCTTGTGCCAGGCGGCAGGCGGAAATGGACGAAATGTCGATACCACCCCCATCCGTCAATTCGATAAGGCCATATCCGATTATTTTAAACACCCCAAAGATAGCACGGCGATTCACAAATGCTACCAACAGGTGGAGATTACCTTGAATGTATTGTCGGATCGTATTGGGGCGGAAATTGCCAACCTACCAACAGGATCAAAGTCCGAACCCCAGACCCCGGCGAGGAGAAACGAGGAAGCGATAAAGGGGAACACCGAGGCAACGCACAAATCATTTATCGCAGTTGACGATATTGATACTTTTGCCAAAGTTAAAGATATTTCCAAAAATTTTGAAGCTGAACTCCCGGTTAAAAACTCGGAAGCAGACATAAAAGAATTATTTCACAAAATTCTCGGTGAACCTTTTAAGCAAAAAGATTGGGGTGGAGAACAAAATGATATTTTCACAACCAGGGTTGAAATTGGTGGAAAAAGGCATTGTGCCGCTTTTATGCTTAAAGGTCCAGCGACACCAGAACCGCTGACAATTGCCAAATGTGGAAAGAATGGCGACCAAATTCAAAGGCTATTTAAATCCCCGGCGGATTTATTTGTAATCCAGTTCCACGGAAAAGTAAGCCAAGAAGTGGTCGAAGAGTGTAAGCAGAAAGTTCAACTTCTCAGAACCACTACAAATCCCAATGCCATCTTCACGATTATAGATGGAAAAGATACGGCTCGGTTGATAAAAGCATACACTTAAGCCTTACTAAAGTCTTGCAGCCGAGTTTTTTAAAACACACCCCGTCTTTCTTTGTCTTGGCGTCATGGAGGTTAAAAAAATATTTTTTTCCAAAATTTGCTTTTCCTCAAAAATGTGTTATCCTTAATTGTAGGGGTATAGCAAATCTCCTGTCGCTCTTTAAAAATTAAGCACTCTTATCCGTGTCTAAAAAACTCTTCTCTTCTTGGCGACTTGGCGGTTAAAAAATCGCCTTCGCCGCTTGTGCAAATTGTACCGCTTTCCCGCAAAAAAAAATGAAATTTGGTCAAAAAACAGTACACTTTCGGTCAAGTTTGTAAGGATGATTTTCTTAAATCCACCATTTCTGATTAAACGATACCGGAAAAACTTACAGGTTTTGGACCTTAGTCTCTAGACTCTGGCTAAGGTCAAAAGCGTAAATATCCACGTGCAGAACGCGTGGCTTTGTTCTCTACCCCCCGGGGGAGGGCTTTCAGCCTGCACACAAAGGATGCAGGCCGTTGTCCCCGCATCGAAACTTTATTTACCAAAATTCAACTTTAACTGTCCTCTCGACGTTTCTGGTTTTCTTGGTATTGAACGCACTTCGGAAAATAATTTGTGCCTGTTTTAAAATTTGCCCGAAAATCTTGACACACCCGTTTCCATCTAAAATATTGATTTTTTTGCAATAATATATTTATTTGCCCGTTGTAATTGTTTTAAGAAAGAGCTTATCCAGCACATTTTTCAGGAGGCTGATAATGAAGATTGCCCGGTATTGGAAAGGGTTTACTCTAATTGAATTGCTTGTGGTGGTGGCGATTATCTCACTGTTGGTGGGAATATTGCTACCGGCCTTCACGAAGGCACGGGCACGGGCGGTCAAAGCGGCCTGTTCGATGAACCTGCGTCAGATCGGCGCCGCGATTAGCATGTACCAGCAGGCTTGCGCGGACAGATTTCCCGCCGCTCGTTACATGCCGTGGCCGTTCGTCAGTATGGATACTGATCCATCGTTGCCCGAGGCTCTACGTGAATATATGGGTCAGGACAACAAGGTTTTCCACTGTCCCGGCGACCATGATGCCGTGTATCAGCGATGTCTCACTTATGAGCAGCAATGGAATGCCGGCAACCCTTCCCAGCCGCTTATCTATCCTGCCGGGAGCAGCTACAACTACAACAACCGCCTGTCCGGCCGCACGTCCGACGACATTTTCCGCTCTCGCCGGATGTCGGCAATAAATCCCTCGGAGATGCCTGCATCTTACGACTGTGACGGAAGCACCTTGACCTTGCTTAACAATGAAACCATTGACGCGCCAAGTTTTCACGACTTGCGAAACCTGCTTTTTTTGGACGGTCATGTTGGAAATTATGAATAGGAGCTAACCATGAATATGAGTAAGAAACAGAAGATCGGTCTGACGGTCCTGCTGACGGTAGTCGGCGTGAGTGTTCTTACGGCGGGTATCTATTATACCTGGTTGATTACCCCCCTCGGCCCCCCCAAAACGGCGGCAGAAGGTGTTAAAACCCTCACTTCAGCCCGTTTCAAACGTCTGCCGGAGTATCGAAAAATAGCCTACATGGAACAGACCCAAAACCTCGTCTCAAAACTCCCCGAAAACCAGAGGCATGATATTTTCCGTCAAATGGGGAACAATGAAGCCTCCCGCAACGCCATGCGAGAAGCCATGATGGCCATGATGACGAAGCAAGCCGTGGACTACGCCAAGGCCCCTCCTGCGGATCGCCTGAAAATCCTCGATGCCGCTATTGACCGCGAAGAGCAAATGCGATCACGGCGGGGGCAACGAAGACCACGGGACAACACAACAGCCGGGGAGAGACCGGGGAGACCTGGCGGTCAGGGAATAGGTAATCCTGGTGGACCCGGACCCGGTGGGCCAGGCAGGCCTGGTGGACAAGGTGGTGGCCGGGGACCGGGAAACTTCAGAGCCAGAATGCAGCAAATGGCGGAACATGGAAACCCCCAGCAGATGGCCTTGATGGTCGAGTTCCGCCATGCCATGCAGCAGCGGAGGGCCCAAAGAGGATTGTCCACCGGCCGACCATAAACATTAATCCACAAATCGAAAAATCGCTTCCTATTCATATTCATAGCATCTGAACAAGTACCCCCGATTACCATCGGGGGTAGTAGTGTGGTTATGAAACCATTTGTGCTAATTCCAAATTCCAAATATTTGTCGGTAAATTTTTTGACTTGAGAGATCGTGATTGGTATAAATCTATTTTTCGATCTTTTGTACCGTAATAGTATGATCGAGCAACGTTTTCAATATATAATGCAATTGGAGGTTTAAACTCATGGCGAAAATGGTATATTTCTTCGGTCCCGGAAAGGCCGATGGCAAGGCGGAGATGAAGAATTTGCTGGGCGGTAAGGGTGCGAATTTGGCGGAGATGGCCAATATCGGAATTCCCGTCCCGGCTGGTTTTACTATCACCACGGAAGTCTGTACGCACTTCATGCAGCATAAGGGAAAATATCCCCAGGGGCTGGATAAGGACGTGAAAACGGCTCTGGCGAGGGTTGAAAAGACGATGAGCATGAAGTTCGGCGATCCGGAAAATCCACTGCTGGTTTCGGTTCGCTCCGGTGCTCGCAGTTCGATGCCGGGGATGATGGAAACGGTTCTGAACGTTGGACTGACCAGCAAGACCCGCGACGGTCTTATCAAATTGACAAATAATCCGCGATTTGTTTATGACGCGCACCGGCGATTGATTCAGATGTATACCGACGTCGTAATGGAAAAGGCGGAAGGAATCGAGCCGGCTGAGGGGATGGGGATCCGCCAGCAGCTCGAACGGGAAATGCACAAGATGAAACAGGCTCGCGGGGTCAAGCAGGACACCGACCTGACGAGCGATGATCTTAAGGAACTGATTGAGATTTACAAGGTGAAGGTGCGAGAAGTCCTCGGCAAGGAATTTCCAGACAACGCCATGGAACAAATGTGGGGCGCCGTCCGAGCCGTATTCCAGAGCTGGAACGGCAAGCGAGCCATCGCCTATCGCAATATCGAAAAGATTCCGCACGAATGGGGCACGGCGGTCAATGTGCAGACGATGGTTTTTGGAAACATGGGTGACGACAGCGGCACGGGCGTGGCATTTACGCGAAACCCGGCCACCGGTGAAAATATTTTCTACGGCGAATGGTTGCCCAATGCCCAGGGTGAGGATGTAGTCGCTGGAATTCGGACCCCCCTGCCGATCAATGAGGCGGGCAAGACCGAACGGAACAATGCTCTTCCTTCGCTGGAAACATCCATGCCGTCCGTTTACAAGCAGCTCGACGATATCCAAAAGAAACTCGAAAAGCATTATCATGATATGCTGGATATTGAATTTACGATTCAGCAGGGCAAGCTCTGGATGCTTCAGTGCCGCGTTGGAAAACGCACAGGTCCGGCGGCCATGCGGATCGCCGTCGATATGGTCAAAGAGCGACTGGCGACGAAGGAACAAGCTGTTCTTCGCGTAACCCCGGCCCAGTTGGATGAAGTGCTTCACCCGATTCTGGACCCCAAGGCCGAAAAGAACGCCACCACAATGGCCAAGGGTCTTCCCGCCGGTCCTGGTGGAGCGTGTGGACAGGTGGTATTCACAGCCGCCGACGCTGTCGCCTGGGCTAAGCAGGGCAAAACGGTTATTCTTGTTCGTGAAGAAACCAACCCGGAAGACGTCGAAGGCATGCGTGCGGCTGAAGGCATTTTGACCGCCCGAGGCGGAATGACCAGTCACGCAGCACTGGTGGCTCGCGGGTGGGGCAAGTGCTGCATCGTCGGCGCCGGCGAGTTACATATCAACGCTAACGCTAAAGAAATGAAGGTCGAAGACAGCAATACCCTCATCCGCGAAGGCGATTACATCAGCCTCAACGGGTCCAGGGGTTACATTTACAGCGGTCAAATCCCGATGGTCAAATCCGTGGAAGAAAACCCATACTTCCAGGCGTTTATAAAGATTTGCGACGGCGTCCGCAAGATGGGCGTTCGCACCAACGCGGATACCCCGGAAGACGCGGCGAAGGCTCGGACCTTTGGAGCCGAAGGGATTGGTCTTTTCCGCACGGAACACATGTTTTATGGTGTGGGTTCTGACGAGCCGCTGTTTAAGCTCCGCAAAATGATCCTGTCAAATACGCTGGAAGAACGAAAATCCGCCCTGGCGGAACTTTTCCCGCACGTCAAGGGAGATATCAAAGCGACGCTGGAAGCGATGACCGGTTTTCCGGTTACCATTCGCCTTCTGGACCCGCCGCTGCATGAATTTGTTCCGCAGCACGAAGACAAACAGCGTGAACTGGCCCAGGCGCTTAATATCAGTTTGGAAGAACTCCAGAAGCGGTCCGATGCTCTTCATGAAAACAACCCGATGATGGGGCATCGCGGCTGCCGTCTTGGGGTCACCTATCCTGAAGTAACGGAAATGCAGGTCCGTGCGATTTTTGAAGCCTCCGCCGAATTGCTCCAGGCCGGTAAGAAAGTTTCCCCTGAGATCATGGTTCCCGTCGTGGCTCACGGCAAGGAACTCAAGCATCAGCTTGAGATCATCAAGCGGGTCTATGGCGAGGTGTGCAAGTCGATGAACCTTAAGAAAATTCCGCACATGGTCGGCACGATGATCGAAATTCCCCGCGCCGCTTTGCGGGCCGACAAGATTGCCGAGGTCGCCGAATTCTTCAGTTTCGGGACCAACGATCTGACGCAGATGGGCTTCGGATTTAGCCGAGACGATATCGGCGGATTCCTGCCGGATTATCTGGAAAAAGGAATCCTCCCGGCAGACCCGTTCCAGACTATCGATCAGGAAGGTATCGGGGAATTGATCAAGATCGGAATCGAACGCGGCCGAGCCACCAAGCCGGACCTTAAGATCGGCATCTGCGGCGAGCACGGCGGAGACGCCACCAGCGTTGAGTTCTGCTACAAGGCCGGTATGAACTATGTGTCCTGTTCGCCCTACCGCGTCCCCATCGCCATCCTCGCCGCCGCCCAAGCGGTGGTGAAGGAAGCCAAGGCCGCCAAACCGGTCAAGACTGCCAAGAAGCCCGCGAAAAAGGCAGCGCCTGCTAAAAAAGCAAAACCGGCCAAGAAGAAGGCGACGAAAAAAGGCAAGAAGTAAAAAAGCATCACTACCATGATGTTTAAAATAGAGGGCCGAGGAACGAACCTTCCTCGGCCCTTTTCTTTTTTATTTCCATATGTTATCATTTTATAAATAGGATAAAAGGAACGCACATGTCAAAAGACCCGGCGGAATGGCTGAAACAGGCGGACTACGATTTCGAAACGGCTGAAAGCCTTTTTCAAAGCGGTCGATATTTCTATGCCGTTTTTATGTGCCATCTGGCTATTGAAAAAGCTCTCAAAGCCGTTTATCTGAACCGATTGCAAAAAGAACCGCCAAAAACACATAATCTCCTATATTTGATGGAAACCAATAACATCCAAGCTCCTGAAAACATCAATACGATCATTTTCTTTTTAAATAGGGTCAGCATACCGACACGCTATCCGGACGACCTTGCCAAAATGTTGCGAGAATATAATAAAGATGAGATCAGGAATCTACTCGATCAAGCGAGGGAGGTGATACTATGGATCAAAGAAAAGTTATAGAAGCTGTAAAATTTCTGACAGACCGTCTCAGGCAATCGGGATTAGCGATTTCTAAGATTCTTTTGTTCGGTTCCCACACCTGCGGAACGTCCCATGAGGAAAGTGATATTGACATTGCCATTATCTCCGACGATTTTAAGGGGAAAACCATCTTTGAACGCGCCTCCATGACGAAAGACGCGGAAATAGACACCATTCATAAATTCGTCGTTCCTCTGGACATCGTAACGTTGACGAACCAGGAGCTTGAGTCCGAGACCTCGCATGTCGCGGGCTATGCACGAGAAGGCGAAATCGTTTATGCAGCGTAAAGCCGAGAATTATTCAAATACGTTGTCAGAAGACCGAAATCCATGAAAAAGTACATTTCATTGTTGCTCATCTTCCTTGGGCTATGGGGGTTCGCTTACATCACTCAGTATACGACGGAATTTACGAATAGCCGTAGAAGCAGCATGGTTACGACAGCCATTTTGGCGGGCATGATAACGGCAGGTCTCGGGCTTTATAATTTTAGAAAAAAAGACTGATGCCCGCGAGAATACAGTGTAAAAGATCGCTATTCAGTATTTTATTGTAAAGCGGTCGTATAGGCCGGTAGGCGGTAATTCCTGGGTGGTGGTTTTTTGAATGTATTCGCTCATTTCATTTTTTAGGGTTTGGATGAAGTTATCGACCTGGTCGGCGATGCCTTCGGCGTGGACTTCGACTGATCCGTCGGGCATGTTCATGGCATAACCGTAGACGGAGTAACGACGGGCCAGGTTGAGAGCGGTGTATCGGAAACCCACCCCCTGGACATAACCTTCAAAATGCGCGAGTCTGGCGATTCGAACGTTCATGTCCGCACCAATCATTCATAAGAGAGACGTATGCAATGCGTCTCTACTGGCGTTTTCTTCGATTCAAAATTGTTATGCCGGTTATGAGCAATATCAAGGTTGTTGGTTCCGGTGCGGGAGCGAAGGCGATACCCTTTGCGTTGGAAGGAGTCGAATGTTGCTCGAAAAGTTGCTGGGACAGGAGTATCATTTCCGTCGGTACGGTTCCAAAGGCTGACCCGGCGCCCAAGCCGCCCGGAACGGTAAAGTCCATGCTCAACTGGGCCGTGAGATCAAAATTGTCACCTACGTTTCCCTGGTAGCTATAGGGTAATTCGACGTCGTCAAAGGCTACTATCCAGATTTTCCCCATGCCGGAAATGGTATTCTGGGCGAAGACAAAATCACTGTCGTGGATATTTCCGGAAGAAGCGGCGGTAACCGTGCCGTTGGATTGGCCCGTCATTCGGACAGCTCCGGTCCAAATTTCATTTTCATTTTGCAGAATTTTCAGGCTGCATGTTACCAGCAGACCTTCGGCGCTGGCGGCGGTGGATGGTACGACAGCGGCCAGGGCCCCGTCGAGGGTGAATTTTGAAACGAGGTTGACTTGGCTTCCTACCGATTGATTTGGGAATTCCGAGGACAGCAGGTTAAGTTTTCGCGTCTGGCTGGCGAGGGAATTTACTTGAAGTGATATGTTGCTGTCGGCGGAACCGATGGCGGATTCCTGAATGAAATCTCTGGGGATGGCGGAATTGTATTGCGGGTCGTTGGCTAAAACTCGGTTGAAGGCGCCAAAGTCAGGGGATTGGCCGGAGAGGGTATGGCTGACCTGAATGGGGATCGTACCCTGGTAAGACATGGATTGATCGTTCCGCTGGGTTTCTATTCCATTCTGGAATTGGACGATGGAACTGGAAACGTCAGCCTGGAAGCTGGTAACGTCGCCGTGTCCGCGAAGAGGCAACCCGCACACTACGAGTAATCCGAGAACAAAACACATTGTCTGTCGCATTATCTATCTCCCTATAAAGCCCCCATACTACGCACAGTTTATCATGGGAGAGGACAATGAGCAAGCACAAGATATGGAATATTTTTACGGAGTCAGCCATTGGTCGATGAGGTCGTCGGCGGCGTTGGGGAGAATACCCAGGGTCCAGGCCAGATCGACGACGGTGCAGCGTTTTCGGATTTCGTGCATGTGTAGAACGGCCAAGCGCAGGCGGTCACGGGAGCAATGAATGTCGGCAAAGCACCGGGCGACATAGGCTCGTTGAAGACAATTTTTTATTTCTTTTGGCGAGCGGATTTTGGTTTTAACGGCGGTTAGGAAATCGTTCCAGGCGGCGGGAGTTGACAGCTTTTCTTGCATAATTTTCAGATGAGGTTGTTTTGCTGCGTACTGTTCGGAAACGGAGCTGGTTAGTTTACCCCAGAATTGGCGGTCGATGTCGACAGGCATGGGGAAAATTTTGGGGGATTCGATTTGAAAGATTCGGTCGTAGAGCGCGGCGGCGAAGATTGTTCCCAGCCCGACCTGCCGGCCATGAAGATCATGAGGAACACCGTCGAGGCTGGACATCATGTCGAGAGTGTGGGAGAGCATGTGCTCGCCACCGGAGGCGGGGGCGGATGTTCCGACGAGTGTCATGGCAAGGCCGGAGTAAATGAGGGCCTGGTAGAGGGCGGCGATCGCTTGTGGTTTTCGGTCGCGCACATCTTCGGGATGATTCAGATACGACGGTTCGATGGCGGTAATCATCTCAGCGATTTGAGGGCAGAAATATTCGTTGAAGAGTATGTGGTTCATGAGCCAGTCGGCGGTGCTGATGGGTTTAGCGAGGACGTCGCCCAAACCGGCGGCGGTTAGTTCAAAAGGTGCGTTTTCGATAATCGACGGGACGGACAGGACGGCGACCGGAGCCTGGGCGTAGACGATGCTTTTGACGCCTTTTAATGACGGGGCGACGTTGGCGGCGGTGTAACCGTTCATACTGGCGGCGGTGGCTAGGACTGCGTAGGGTTTATTCAAGTCAAAGGCGATCCACTTGGTCAAGTCGTTGATGACACCGCTTCCGACGGCAAGGAGGATGTCGGGGTTTTTGACCATTGGTTTAATTTTTTCAAAAGTCAGATCGTCGCAGCTAGGAAAACCTTGATCGGTGTCGGGAATGATAATCGTTTTTACGGACCAACCTGCTTTTTGGAGGGAGGTTTCCGCGCGTCGGCCCGCCACATTGTAAGTACGGTGGTCCGCGAAGAGGTAAACCACTCGCCGCGTTGTAATGTCGGTGAGGATTTTTGGTAATTGCTCTAAACCATCCTCGTCATAGATCATTATTCGCGTGGGGTTCGTATGTGTTTTTCCGCATTTGCAGGGAAACGACCCGACAGGAATATTTTTCATTATTTTTGCTCCATGCTTTGCGGGGCGACATGGATCAGCGCTTTGACCACACCATCGCGATAGTCGGCGACGAGGTCGAACGCCTTTTGGGTTTCATCCATTGAGAAATGGTGAGTGACCATTTGGTCGGCGTTTATTTTTCCGTCGGCGATCAGGTCGATGGCGGTTTTGACGCAGCCGTTCTGCCGGCGGACGTTCTGGATTTTTATTTCCCGACGCCGGAGGGTATCGATGTCAAAACTGATTCGATTAATCTCCGGAATTCCGATGAGGAGGAGTGTGCCGCCGGGTTTGAGTAATTTAATTCCCTGGTCGATTGTTTCCTGCTGACCTGCGCATTCGAAGACAAAATCCAACGCCAGCGGTTCGCGTTGGAGAATATCGGCGACGATGTCCTGGCGGGTGGGAACACCGGTCCAGTCGGCTCCGCATTTTTTGGCAACCTCCAATCGGGCATCAATCAGATCGGTTACGTAGTTTGTGCACGATTCCGTTTCAGCCCGGACGGCCAGGAGGACGGATAATCCGATGGGACCCGCGCCGAGGATGGCGATTTTGGCGCCGGAATAAATTTGAGCCAGCCGCTGAGCGTAGATACCGATGGAGAGGGGTTCGACCAGGGTTGCCTGAACGAGGGTCATGGAATTGGGAATAGGAAAGCAGCATTCGGCGGGCATGAGAAAATATTCCTTGAGGGAGCCATCCGCCTGGCCTGGACAGCCGAGAAAACGCAACTTCCGGCAAGTGTGGTGACGTCCCTGCAAACACTGGTCACAACTTCCACAGGACATGGCCGGTTCGACGGCGACCCGATCGCCGATTTTTAAATGTTTTACTTTTGCCCCGATTTCCAGAATCGTACCGGCACATTCGTGACCGACGGAATAAGGATATTGGACGACCTGTGAGCCTATTCGCCCCGTGGTATAGTAATGCACATCCGAGCCACAGACCCCGACCGTGTCGATCCGAATCAGGACATCCTCCGGATGCCGCAAAATCGGTTTAGGTTCTTCCCTTATCCGCAACTGCCGTAACCCTGTTAAAACCGCACTTTTCATATTGTTTTGTATCCTTCGGTTGTTTTTCTTTTTTCATAATCTTCGTCGATGATTTTTACAATTCGTTTAGCCGCCCCGCCGTCCCAGAGTTCGGGTTTGCGATCCGTCGGAGGCGGGTTGGTTTGGAGATTTTTCCAGGCGTTGATAATTGAATCGCGGTCGGGGTTTACCAGGCGGTTTGTGCCGACAGTGATCGTTACCGGGCGTTCGGTGTTTTCGCGGAGTGTCAGGCATGGCGTGCCTAAAATCGTTGTTTCCTCCTGCATTCCGCCGGAATCGGTTAGTACGACGGCGGCGTTTGACATCAGATTTAGGAATTCAAGATAACCGAAGGGCTCGGTTATGCGAATTTGCGGATTTTGGTCGAAAAGATTTTGCAGGCCGGACTGCTGGATGTTTTTTCGGGTACGCGGGTGCATGGCGAAAAGTAACGGAACAGATTTTGAGACGAAAATCAAGCCTTCGATGATAGATCGAAATTTCTCCGGGGAATCGACGTTGGCTGGGCGGTGCATGGTGACTATACCGTATTTTTGCGGCTGCAAATCAAATTGTTGCAAGACGGGGAGTTGCTTAGCCTTTTGAATATGGTGCATTAGTGTGTCGATCATTACGTTTCCGACGAAAAAGATTCGATCTTCCGACGTTCCCTCCCGGCGGAGATTTTCCACACCCGATATTTCACTTACGAAGAGGATATCGCTGATGGCGTCGGTTAGAATACGGTTGATCTCTTCGGGCATGGTTCGGTCGAAACTTCTCAGGCCGGATTCGACATGGATAACCCGGACGTCGAGCTTTTTAGCCACCAGGGCACAGGCGATGGTAGAATTTACATCCCCTACCACCAGGACATAATCCGGTTTTTGTTCCAGGACCACCGGTTCAAAGCGTTCCATGATTTTAGCGGTCTGGGACGCATGGCTGCCGGAACCCACTTCCAGATTGATGTCCGGCTGGGGTATACCCAATTGCTTAAAGAACAGGTCGCTCATTTTTTCGTCATAATGCTGGCCTGTGTGAACGAGGATCGGTTTTATGTGCGGATAGGTCTTATAAGAATCCATCAGAGGGGCGATTTTCATAAAATTCGGCCTGGCACCACAGATATTGATGATCTTCATTCACTTTTCCCTTTATTGCATAATCATTCGTATATTACAGCCGTTGGATGAAAATACGGCAAGTTTTTATTTATTTTACACAGAAAAAAACCTGACTAAAGATTGGAAGGAGTTTTAGCCGATCAGTAAGTCTGGTGATACTATCTTTTCAAGGACAACAATCATGATGAGCAAAGTGAAGATGATTGAGCGAATCGGTCAGTTAAATCTTTCAGCCAGGGCGGAGTTTCTGGCGGAGTTCAATGAAGCGGAGCTTTTACAGTATATGGCAAACCTGGAGGCGGTCTGGTCTGATTTTCAGGATCAGTTTTACAAAACCGCGGACAACACCTTTACTGCGGAAACCGAGCAGTACGAGCCTGTCCTTATGGCAGGATAAGAAAATAACGTCATAATTCATCTTAGATTATGCACAGCTTGGAAACGGCGAAAGTCATAAAAAACTTTCGCCGTTTCTTTTTATCTTAGGTTTTCCACAGTTATCCACAAACAATTAACAATTATGTCTCGCTTGACATTTTGAAGGTTCGTGACTATTCTGATTTTTTGGTATTTAAGGAATAAGGCTATGGAAAAAAAGATAAGCGGTAAGGCGTTTGTGCTGGGCGATAATGTTGATACGGATCAGATTATTCCCGCTCAGTATCTCAGTCTCAATCCCTCGATTGATTCGGAACGTAAGATTTTTGGCCGATATGCGCTGAGCGGAGTTCCGCAGGATCAATCGGGTCTTCCGGAAGGCAGAAAGGCGTTTGTTGATCTTAGCGATGCCGATGCGATGAAAAGCGAGTATACGATAATTATCGCGGGAAAGAATTTTGGGTGTGGAAGCTCACGGGAGCATGCGCCTCTGGCGTTGGCCCAGGCGGGCGTTAAGGCGGTGATCGCTCAATTTTACGCGAGGATATTTTTTCGGAATTCCGTAAACGGAGGGTATGTAGTACCTTTCGAAACCGATCAGATGTTATTTATGGAAATTCAAACCGGCGACCTGCTTGAGATCGACCTGGAAAGACATCTCCTGGTGGATAAGACGCTGGGAAAGACATTTTTGCTTAAACCGCTGGGCGATGTTTCGGAGATCATCGAGGCGGGCGGGCTTTTTGAGTTTGCCCGTAAAAAACACCTGGCGTGATCCGATTTATCTGCAAGATTGAACCTCCGCCTTTTCAAAACTGGTCTTTCATCAACATCTGGATATAAATAATCGAGTCAAAACCGGTTTTTTTGTTGACTTAACGTGCCTTTCAGGGCATGATGTTACTCCCAGGCAGTTAGACCCCGTCGTCTAGCCAGGTCTAGGACACAGGGTTTTCATCCCTGCAACACGGGTTCAAATCCCGTCGGGGTCAGTAAGTTAAAAAGTGATCGGTAATTTTTAATACCGGTCGCTTTTCTTGTTTTTACTCCAACAATTCATGTTGCCAGGAAAAAAAGTGATTGCATACATGCTTGATTGTCTGGCTGTCACCTGATACCATTGACAATCGTGGTTGACGGCGGCATGCAAATCAGCGGCTTCAGGATCGGCCCATACGCCAAAGAAGTGGATTTTACCGCGGATTTTTTTGCACCACTGGCCGTTGGGATGAGTCGTTAGAGGAAACGTCGGATAGGGTTTTATGGGCTTTGTTTTTAGCATGACAACAAACCTTAATAATACATTCGCCTTAAGTCAAAAACCATTATATCAAGGGTTTGGGTTGTCGTTATGTATTTATCAAAATTAAAACAAAGCCGTAATATGTTGTTAATAAAGGAGTTGCCAACGTAGCTCAGTTGGTAGAGCAGCGGTTTTGTAAACCGCAGGTCAAGGGTCCGAATCCCTTCGTTGGCTTTACGATTTTTATGAGGCCTTTTCATTCGTCTGATTTTCGTAAGCCCATTATCAGCAAGCCTTACTTTCATCTTTTTCGCTTTTGGCATTATGCTGAGAAACCGTTTGTGAGGGTGGAGTTTTTACCTTGTTTTCACGCGAGTGGGTCACTTTTGGGTCAGTCGGGTTGTCGTTTGGATTTTTTTTGACTGCGGGTTCTTCAGAAAGCAACTGCTGACTTCACGAGCCTTTTCAAGATCATACTCCTGCACCGAAAGGTAACACCTCATCGTAGTTTCCAACGAGGAGTGATCGGCCAATTTCCGAACGACGTGAGCGGGAAGCTGACCCAATGGGGGATTCAAAAATCAACGAATGAGGTGAGATGAATGGAAAAATGCAGCTGTTGTGGAAAAGCACGGAGGGATGGTCATGAGTCATCAATTTTGACCAATCTTGCGGAACATGTTGCCAACGCGGAGAACAAGGACAAAAAAAATTCTTGCTTTCCAGGGTCCAAGCTGTATACTTTAAATATATGTGAAAGTGTAATTAGTTTCGATCAATATGTGCGTCCAAGTTGTCGGATGACTGAATGAAGGGCAACCCGGTGAGTACCGGGAGGCTTGTCAGCGAGTAGGCCGGCGTAGTCGAATGCATGGGTGTGTTCGGCCACGTTGGCTTTTTTTATTTATGGGCGTAACAGCGTCAGCAACCCCAGAGGGTTTGTGAGCTTGGGCAGTGCGATGTGAGATCGCGAATAGGAGTAGATCATGCACGGAAAACGTCGAACCATCTCGAAAGTGCCAACCCAAATTGCCGGGCTGGATGAAATCCTGGAGGGCGGCCTTCCGCGGGGACGGACCTCATTGGTCTGCGGTGGGCCGGGATCTGGAAAGACGGTGCTGGGTCTGGAGTTCCTTTGCCGTGGGGCAATGGCGGGTGACCCCGGTGTATTTGTTACCTTTGAGGAAAGAGCCGAGGCCGTCCGCATGAACGCGATGTCCATGGGGTGGGACCTGGGGGCCTTGGAGAAAGCCGGCAAGATAGCCATCGTTGAGGCTCGGTTGTCCGGAGATGAAGTCCTCTCCGGTGATTTCGACATTCAGGGATTACTGACGATCGTGGGCGGGCACGCAGCGAGGATCCGCGCTCGGCGGGTCGTTATGGATGCGTTGGATGTGCTGCTGCGGGTTTACAACGACAGACATCGCGAACGCATCGAGTTGTCCAGGCTCCATGATTGGTTGACTGATCAGGGACTGACGAGCGTCCTTTCAGTGAAGACTTATCGTGACGACAATGAAGGGTCTCAATATGAGTTTCTGGACTTCATGGCGGATTGCGTGATCCGCCTCGACCATCGAGTGGTGGGACAGGTGGCGACGCGCCGATTACGGGTGATCAAGTATCGTGGCTCCGGCTTTGGGACCAACGAGTATCCCTACGTCATTGGCCATTGCGGGATTGTCCTGTTTCCGCTGACCCAAGCAGAACTGAACCATCAGCCGCTGGGGCCAAAGATGTCCTCGGGATTGAAGGGACTGGACGTTATGTTGGATGGAGGCCTCCGGCGGACATCCTGCATTCTTGTCTCGGGCAACAGCGGCACGGGCAAGACCACGCTGGCGAGCACGTTCGCCCAGGCCGCCTGCCGTCGCGGCGAGAGGGTGTTATGCCTGAATTTCGAGGAATCCAAGGAGGCCTTGATCAGCGGGATGCTCAGCGCCGGAATCGACCTTCGTCCATCCATTCGCGCCCGAAAGCTGATGGTCCAAACCGCACTGCCGGAGAGCACCGGCTCTGATGGTCACCTGATTCGTGCCATAGAAGCCCTAGACTTCTTCAAGCCGGACCACCTAATCATCGACGCTATCTCCGCCTGCCTCCGCATGGGGTCCGGACAAGCGGCCTTTGATTTCATGATGCGGCTGATTAGCGCCGTCAAGGAACGAGGCATTACCAGCATCCTGACCAACCAAGTCAGCGGCCTAATAGGCAGCGATGAGGAACTCAGCGGCATCGGCTTCTCGTCCGTGGTGGATGCGGTCATCCAACTGCGTTTTATCGAGACCGACCAGGAGGTCAACCGACAGATATTCATCGTAAAGTCCAGGGGCTCGGCGCACTCTAATCGCCGCCAGTCGTTCATCATTACGGACCGCGGCATAGAGTTTCCCGACCACTCACAGCCGCCATCGGTTCAGACAAGAAGAACCGGTCGAAAGGACGGTGGAAAATGAGCAAGTCGCTCCAAGGCAAGCAGCGGACGAGGAATGGACAGCGCGGCCATTACTTGCTCAGGCTGTTCACGGCAGGCAACGGGCCGAATTCCAAAAAAGCATTGGCCAACCTTCGTTGCCTTTGCCAAGAGCACCTGAAGGGTCGTTGTACGATTGAAACGGTTGATGTGGTGAAGGACTTTCAAGCAGCGGTCAGGGACAATATATTAGTCACCCCGGCGTTGATTCTGGTCGCTCCGCGTCCAAGAGTGACGGTCCTGGGCAATCTGAGCGATTTACCGACGGTTCTTGCCGCTCTCCGCCTGTCAGGAAGTGAGTCATGAGGAAAACCAAACCGACTTATCAGCAACTCGAAAAGCGGCTGGCGGTAGCGGAGCCCATCATCGAGGCTTTGAAGCGCCAAGAAGTGGATGCGATCGTTGGCGAGGAGAAAGTCGCATTCCTGCTGCTCCACAAGGTTGAGGAGGCGTGGAGAGAGAGCAACGAGGAATTCTCTGCCATGTTCAACCTTGACGGAATCGGCATGATTCAAGCCGATGCCCCCGCTTTTCGATTCACCCGAGTCAACCCGAAGTTTTGTGAGATTGTGGGGTATTCAGCCGAAGAACTGCTGACAAAGACCTACGTTGGCCTTACTCATCCTCAGGATCGTAACAGAGACCTGAAAGAGGTTGCGCGGGTAATCCGCGGCAAGACCGATTCGTTGTCAATTGAAAAACGCTGCGTTCGCAAAGACGGACATGTAATCTGGGTGGGTGTTCATGGGTTCACCCTGCGCGATTATGCCGGGCGGACCATAAGGATCATGGCTATGATCGAAGATATCACGGCACGCAAACGAGCAGAGTCGCGCACCGCGATGTCCAGACGCCAGTGAAAAAACAGCACCAAGGAAGAACAGTCGAAGTGGTGCAAATGCTCAGGTCGCTTCGTAGCCAAGTTGCCAAGCACAAACCGGCTGACCAGGTGCTACGGGCGATCCAAGAGTGCATAGACCACTCTCTTGGCCCACTTGGCGAAAAGTCTTCAACAAAGCAGGGCAAGACAATAGCACGCAAGAAGATGTCGTTTAAGTAAACTTGGAAATCTGCCAGACCAGGCTCGTACGATAAAGCCCGACCGCCGGTGCGATAGCCGAGATGCTCTTTCCCGGCAATCGCAATCAGCAGTATATGGCCGCGGTGATCCTCTTTGAATTGAAATGGACTTACACTCTGGTGACGAATCCGTTTCATTTTTAAAATCGAATCGAAAACCATATGTCGCCTGAGCGGGACACAATCCGATTTGGCGAATGTGTAATTTTCTACAGAGGTTTCCGACAAGACCCGCCTTTTTTAATTATTGTTATCACGTTTTCGTGTGGTAGGATTGTTTCCTAAAATCAACTGTCAGGAGTCAAAAAATGAACGGTTTTGAACGTTTGCATGCAACGCTAGCTTTCGGTCAGCCCGACCGTATTCCCCTGGGATTCTACGTCGTCGATTGTGATACCATTGAAAGAGTCATCGGACGGAAAACATATGCTCGCGACAAAATTCGCACGCAGATCGCCCTGTGGGAAGGACGGCGTGACGAAGTCGTGGAAAGCCTGAAGAATGACGTTGTTGAGTTTTACCGGAAGATCGACCTGTGCGACATCATTTGTTGCAAGGAAGCTTACTGTGGGGTTCCCCAAAACTACCAGCCGCCCAAGGTGCGGAAGATTGATGCAACGACCTGGCAGGACGAAGTTGGCCGGGTCTACAAGGTTTCTGAACTCAGCAACGAGTTCGTCTGTGTCGAGGATCCGACGCTGAAGGGAAAGGAATTCACCATCGATGATTTTCCGCCAGACCAGGAGATCCAGCCCCAGGATGAATCCGTCTTCGAGGCTTTCGATTACCTCCTACAGCAACTCGGCCAACAACGATTCATCCTCGGCCATTCCTCGCTGGGGGCGGCGCCTATGCTGGGTGGTATGGAACAGGGTTTGTGCGAATACATCGCCAATCCGGATGTCGTCAAAGCGGCCATCGCCCAGAACGTCAAGCGGGGAAACGCCCTGGACCGGCAAATGATCCGACCTGGCCAGCAGGGGGTGCTGTTCGAGGAGGACCTTGGGACGACCCGTGCTTCGATCCTCTCGCCCCAGATGTTCCGCGAGTTCTGTTTTCCGGCGTTGAAGGTTCGCACCCAGCATGTAAAAAGCTTCGGTCAGAAAGTTTTTATCCATAGTTGTGGTCACACCTGGGAGTTGCTGGATATGTTCATTGAGGCCGGCATTGACGCCTATCAATCACTGCAAACGGATGCAGGCATGGACCTGTCCAAACTCAAGGATCGTTTCGCCGACCGTCTGGTTTTCTGGGGCGGGATCGCCATTGAAATCCTGGTCAAAGGCACACCGGCGGATGTTCGGAAAAACGTCCGCGACGCCCTCGCCGTCGCCAAACGGCGGGGAGGAATCATCCTGGGCCCCAGCCACTCGATCGCCTACGGTGTGCCGTACGACAATTTCATGGCTTTGCTGGATGAATTCCATAAACATGCGTATTATGCTTAAGATACTTTATTCTCCGAAGTAGGACTTTGCCATCAGTTCCTGGGCAATCGCCTCAATTTGAGTTTTCATAAGGTCCGGCGAGTAGAGGTATTTTTGCGAAGCGATTCCTCTTTCTTCCATCGCCTTGGCAATCAGGTCGTTCGCTTGGCGCATATCATTTAACGACTCATTAACATTGAATCGACCGGGCGACGTTGGGTCTGGCGGCCAGCGAGAGTCCGACACGAGTGCGGAGATTACCTTTTCGAGTGCCGCCTTCAGCGTTCCGTCGATTTCCTGGAGGGATTTCTTGTCAAGGGCCGCGATAGCTCGGATGCCCTCAGCGATCGAGCGGCATATCGGATCCATGATTCGAGCGTATTTGGTATTGGCCCACGCCTTGGCCGTTCCACCATGCCAAGCCACGCCGTTTTCGATCTGGACAATCGCCTTGTTGTCGATAGGGTTCGAGGCCGCAATCACTTCGGAAGGTAAAGCCGGAATATAGCCGCAGGACATTGCCATATCCAGCATTTCCTTAAACCGGGTCACGCTCTGGGGTTCATGTTCAAAGAACCTCGCCTGGCCGAACTGCTTGACGTAGAAATATGCGGTCGTCCCGATGTATTCGGCGTCTTCAGCGTAGGGCATGATAAACGTGCCCGTCTCCTGGACCCGATCTTTCCAACTGATAAGCATCTGCCGCACATCGTCGGTGTTGATCGGGTTTTGACGGCATCCTTCCGTTGCGCCCATTAGATACCAAAGCATATAGTTGGACATCATGTCGGACCGGAAAATCCCCACCAGGCCGTTCGGCATAACCGACGGATTGGTCAGGTATGACAGGAATTCGGGTTTATCTTTAATGTAGTCTTCGATTTTGAAAAGATGGTTCTTATTACTGTGGCCCCGGACGTCGAAAACCAATCCCGTCGCTTTGCGGATTTCCGCGAACGAAAGGTAAAAGGAATCCGCGTCCATAACGAGCGATTGAAATCCGGCGGCCTTGTAAATATCGGGAACATACGACGCCCAGCCGCACTCCGGATTCCAGCCCACCACCGGACGCACTCCAATGTAGCGTTCCCAGGCATTCAGACCGTCCTTTAAGGTTGCGAGGCACAGGTCCGCATCGATGTTCGAGATCATGATGTGCGTGAATGGCGAGCCGACCGGTTCGATCTTCTTTTCCCCGATCAGGCGTTTGAGTTGTCCGGCAATTTTCGGTGAGGATTCCGCCATGAATTTGATTGTCTCACCCGAGGCTTCAAACGCGATTTTGTAATCGCCGCTGTCGACCACGTCAAAAAGTTTTCCATAGGATTCATTGACAACCCATGCCCGCCGATCGGGTCTGAGCTGCGAATACTGAATATTGGCATGCGGCATGAAAATGATCTTTGCCGGTTTCGAGTTCGCCATAAACTTTTCTCCTTACAGGATAAAAAACAAAAAAAGCCTTGGTACTTTTACCACTTCAACATGACTTTAAAGATATCCTTCTTCGATTCGTGCGCCATCAGATACCCCTTCTGCGCCTCATCCACCGGCAGTTCCACTGTCAATTCGGACTTCAGTAGCGTCTTAACGTCGAATTTTCCTTCGGAAATCAGTTTCAATATCGCCTCCTTGCTGTCGGGACGAATCGCACAGGTCAGCGACATATTCATATTCTTGGTAAACCAATTCTGGTAAGGCGCGACGATCACCGGGGCAGGATAATCGGCCTGCAGATGGATATGGCCTGGCTCATCGGTCAACGCCCAGCCGCCGTCTTTTAAATATTTATATAAACTCGTGACCACATTCGGATCGCCGGAGCATTCCGCGATTACATCAGCCAATTTGTCAGTCGTCAGCTTTTTTAACACATCCACCGGATCATAGCATTTTCCGTCGATTACCTCGTCGGCAAAGTTTTTTCCCAGTTTTAATCGACGGTCGTTAATATCCATGGCGATTACCCGGCAGCCCGCGAGTTTTGCCAACTGGACCCATGAAATCCCCACCATGCCAAGCCCGATCACAAACACCGTCTGACCCGGACGAGGTTTGACACGCATAATTCCCTTGTGGGCAACACCGGCCAGATACGCCAGAACAGCTTCGGGGTATGAGACATTGTCAGGTATTTTGACGCAATGATCAAACGGCGACGAAGAAGTTTTTTGATTCTTGATCACCAGCCCCACTTGTCCGCCCCATGCGGCGCATTGTTCGGGGAAATAGCGGCACTCATTGGCCATCACTCGATCACCCACCTTAAGGTTCTTAATATTTTTGCCAATATGGATTACTTCTCCGACTTCTTCATAACCTGGAACCAGCGGGTACCACAACTCGCCGCCCAAAGCCCCCGAAAGACCTGACCAAACCTTCATTTCCGTTCCCATACTGATCGCACTATACATAGTACGAACGACTACGGTATCCTCATCGACGGGGGCCAGGGAAATTTCTTTAACCACTGCCAGCTTTGGTTTTTCAACGACAATCGCCTTTGCCTTTTCAAACATTTTTTTCCTTTAACGCCTTAGCGTATTTATGATATTACTTTCACCATTTAAGAATCGTCTTTAGCCGTGTGTCGCGGTTGGCTTCGAGTTCGGCATATTCATTTGGCGTCTCATCAACGGAAATTTCCTTGTTCCAAAGGATACGGGCGTTGAATTTCCCGGTACGAATCAGATCCAGAACCGCTTCCTTATCGCCCGGAACAATCGCGCAGCTGGTGGAAATCCGTAGGTTACGATTAAACCATTGGGCGTATTGCGTAATCGAAATCGGATCAGGATAGTCACCTTGCAGGTGGATTCGCCCGCCGTCGTCACCTTTTTCCCAGCCCCCCTCTCGCACCAGTTGGCATATATGATCCACCACGGCAGAATCGCCGCTGCACTCGATGACTACATCTGCCATGCGCCCGCGTGTGATTTCCGTGATCGGTTTTAACGCTTTGGTGCCATCGCAGGCGATGACCTCATCAGCAATCGCCTGGGCGCGATTGGCCTTCCATGAACTAACGTCAATGGCAATCACGGTTCCACCCGCCAATTTTGCATGCTGCACTGCCGACAACCCCACCGCTCCCAAACCAATCACCACCACCGTCTGGCCAGGATGAACCCCAACCTTGTCCACCCCCTTCTTGGCAACCGCCGCGAGGTAGGCTACCACCGCTTCCTGAAAACTCACCCCCTCAGGTATTTTGGCCGGCGGATCAAATACGGAGGAACTGGTGATTTCATTTTTGACCGTCAATCCCACTTGTCCGCCCCAGGCGGCACAATAATCGGGGTATACTCGAACTTCATTGGCCATGACCCGATCACCTTCTTTTAGGGTTTCCCCTGCCGCCGTTTTTTTGGCCTTCGGTCCCACATATTCCACTACTCCCACCTGCTCATAGCCGGGCACGAGCGGATACCAGAGTTTTCCGCCCAATTTGCCGGTCGTCCCATTCCACGTTTTAATCTCGGTTCCGGTGGAAATCGCACTGTAATGCGTGCGAATCACAATTGATTGATCATTGACTTCCGGCAAACGGATGTCTTTGACCGCGGCAGACCGGGGCCGTTCGATAATGACCGCTTTGGCCTTTTCAAACATGATGACCCACCTTATCTAATAAGTTCTTGAGTGAATTCAAATCATCTTCCGATCCGCTCATGACATCCGAAGTCTCTTCATATTCAATGGCATAGAAGCCCCGATACTCTTTTTTCAATATCTCCAGGATCGGAAGGTAATCAATCTCACCCTCTTTTAGCCGGCAATACACTTCCTTTCCATTCATACGTTTGACACTTTTGAAATGGGTAAAGACCAGCGGATGCTTAAGATTCAAAAGCGATTTTAATGGGTCTTCGCCATACATCAGAAAATTAGCGGGATCATAGTTGATACCGATATTCGGCTCGTTTACGGCATCGAGAATTCGGTTAATTTGCTCGGCACTGGCGGTCAAACCACCGTGGTTTTCCAAAGCCACGGTCAAATGGTATCTGGCGGCGTGACGGGCTACCTGTTTGAGGCAATCGCTGACTTGGCCGTACACGGATTGGTCTTTCCGGTCCTGCCAGCCAGCAAAGACGATAATGACTTTGGGTTGGAATTTTACGGCCCGGTCGATCATACGGCAACAAAGGGCCACCTGATCGTCAACGGCTTTTTCCATCATGAAGTCGCCATCGGCGTTGAAACTGGCGTATTGAAGACCAAAGCTGTTGACCTCGGCGTTGACCTTGTCCAGTTCGCGGTCGTCCAGCGAGAAATTGACGGCACCGGGGAAATTGCCGAAATGGCCGCAAATGTACTGCAACTCGTGTTCCTTCAACCACCGGCAAAAATCCGCTACCGGTCTTTCGCGAAATCCCCAGGGGGATGAAGTTAAAAGCGTTTCTTTCATGGTTTGGATTCCTCTTGGAAAATAGTTTCATCTCGGTCGATGATTTTCGTGTATAGCATTTTCGTGGCAGCGGCCTTCCCGGTCCGAATGGTCTCTATCAGAACGCCGGCCATTTGCCGACCCAGGTCTTCAAATGGGGCTTGAATCCGCGGCAAGTGTGGATAAAGCGATGTCAAGAGCGGTGACGCCACTCCCAGCACCAAGACCTTCATTTTCGCCTGCCGCACCGCCTCCAAGGCGCCAAAAACCGTCAGTGCTGTGTTCACCGCAATGGCAGTCGGACAGGGATTTTGGCTCAGCATCTCCCTGGCAGCCTGTCGGGCGGCCTCAAAGGTCACGGGAACACTTTTAATCCTCTCCGGCGGAACTCGGACCCCGGCTTCACTCATGGCACGAAGAAAACCTTTCTCGAAATCTTGCCCCACGATGCTTTCCTTCGATTCGGTTACCAGCCCAATCGTTCGATGGCCTCTAGAAACGAGAAATTTCCCTGCCTGATAACCGGAATGGACGTTGTCGATGTCCACACAGACCATGAGCGGACCGGTTTTGCCATCATACCGGCCGGTCACAAATGGGATCTTGTTACGAATCAGCGACGCAACGACCGGATCGTCGCGGGTTGGCGACGTGTGGATCACCCCATCGGCCAGTCGGCTCTTGACCAGGAGCGAAGGGTTCGCCGCTGGTGCCCCGGCACCGGGGTAAGAAAGGACAACGCTATAGCCCAAGGCACTGGCCTGTAGGCTGACCCCGCTTAGGAACGCCGGAACAAACGGATCAGCTAAAATGGTCTGCGACCCCTGGGGCATGTGGACCGCCAAGGCACAGGTCCGCTGCGTTTTTAAACCCCTAGCTTGGAGATTGGGCACGTACCTGAGTTGCCGGCACATCGCCAGGACTCTTTGGGAAGTTCGGGAACCGACCAGAGTTGATCCTGACAGTACCCGCGAGACTGTGCTCTGGTTCAATCCCGTTCGCTTAGCGATATCATAAGTGGTGACCATCAATCCGACATCCTGTTGCATTCGAATGCTAAATATTGTAACATCTATTGCATTCGTATGCAATAGATGATTTTGTTCCAGTTTTCAGGGAGTAGTTCGACAATGAAAACCATTGCCTTTATCTTTGTTTTTGTTACGGCTTCATTAGTCCCTGCGGTCGGTAAGGCCGTCATTCAATTACCGTCATTGATCGGCGACAACATGGTCCTTCAACGCTCGGAGAAGATTCGAATCTGGGGAACGGCTGATCCCGGCGAAAAGATCACCGTCAACTTTTGCGGCCAACGCCAGGCTACGACCGTAGGTGCCGACAGGATCTGGCACACCGAGCTGGCCCCAGTGGCAGCGGGCGGGCCTTATGAAATGACTATTACCGGTCAAACTACGCTCCGGCTGACAAACATCCTCGTTGGTGATGTCTGGGTGGCCGCCGGTCAATCGAACATGCAGTTCGCGGTGTGTCAGTTGCCCGATGCGGCCCGCCAGATCGCCCAATCCCGCGTTGCCGGCCTGCGATTTTTCACTGTCCCCCCACGGTTGGCTCTCCAGCCCGTGACAGAAATTCCTGGCCAATGGGTAGAGAGCAATCCCCAGAACTCGCCGTGGTTTTCCGCCGTCGCGTATTTCTTTGCCCGCAAGCTCAACGCGGATTTGAACGTTCCAGTCGGTATCATCCACGCCTCCTGGGGCGGAACCCTGGCAGAAAGTTGGATGAGTCTTTCGGCACTTCAGAAAGATTCGGAGTTTGCCCCAATTCTGATCCGCCAGCAACAGGAAGTTGCCCGGTATACGAAACTTAAAGAGGAATCCGACAAGGCCCTGGTCAAATGGAATACGGCGGCAGAGGAGGCCAAGAGACAACGGAAACCCGAACCTACATCACCGGTTTCCCCCGTGGATCCGGCACAGAATCCGCAGGCCCCCGCCCCTGCCGCTTTATTCAATGCCATGATTGCTCCGCTGACTCCCTACACCATTCGGGGGGCAATCTGGTACCAGGGCGAAGGAAACGCCAGTCGGGGTTACCAGTACCGCAAGCTCTTGCCCGCCCTGATCCAAGACTGGCGAAAGGCCTGGAGACAGGGTGATTTTCCGTTTCTGATTGTCCAGTTGCCCAACTATGGGGCCGTTTGCTCCGAGCCTGGCGAAAGCACCTGGGCGGAATTGCGGGAGGCCCAGGCCATGGCGCTTGCCCTGCCTCGCACGGGCTTGGCCGTAACGATCGACCTCGGCGAGGCCAACGACATTCACCCGAAAAACAAACAGGACATCGGCAAACGCTTGGCCCTGACGGCCGAGGCCATCGCCTATGGCAAGAAGGTCGTCTATTCCGGTCCGGTATACCAGTCCATGAGACAGGAAGGCGAAAAAGTGCGGCTACAATTCCGGCACGTCGATGGCGGCTTGCTCGCAAGGGGCAGACCGGAACTCCAGGGATTCGCCATCGCCGGCGCGGATAAAAAGTTCGTCGGTGCCCAGGCCAAGATCGAGGGGAATACAGTAGTAGTCTGGAGCAAGCAGGTGACTCATCCGTCGGCGGTACGCTATGCCTGGGCCGACAACCCGGTCTGCAACCTCTACAACCAAGCCTGCCTGCCAGCCAGCTCCTTCCGCACCGACGACTGGCCTGGCGCCAGCATTAACAGTCGCTAAAACTCACGTTAAAAAGGCCAAGACACCCTCTCGTCGCGGAGATCGGCGACTACCGCCGGTTTTATTCCAACTGCAAGAAAAGGTTTTCTTGGAGATTAACAAAGAATATCGTTTGACCCTTATGAAGATCATCCGTCCATACGTCCCACAGGTCTTTATCCAGCAGCCGTTTAGCTCTCCCCTGTCGAAGGACATGGAAGCCCTTTGGTTTCTGGGGCAGTCCGCGAACCCAAACCAGGCAGGTTCGAGGGTTGGGGCTATCCGATTGAATGGTAAACGTGCATGGCAACGAACTCGCGTCGATAATAACCACGCCCCTGCTCGCCTCGGCTCGCTTGACTCCGGAGCCTTTTTTTATTTTGATATCGTTTGCGGTTAATGCCGAATAGTATCGTTGGCCTCGAGTTTGGTTCGGTTTGGATAAATCATCCGGTCCGGCAACGAAATGAACCCCGGTGTACCGGAAAGGGTTTTTAAGGACCATATTTCTCTGCGGAGTATGCAGCACATCGTAGGTAAAGAATCCTCCGTCATTTTGTCCCGGTTCAACATATAATCCGTGCGACGCTTTCTGATAGTCGCCGGGGCCGTAGTCCTGGGGCTTGAGAAGAATGACTTGCGTACCGGAAAGCATGCTTTGCGATTCAAACCACTCATTACATCCGGGACTCACCTGTAATCCTTTCACGGGGGTCTTCAAATGCGACAAACGCGTTATGGATCGCCACCGCAACGGCTTTAAACTCCCTCCAGGTTCGATACGCTGATGAAAATAAAAGCCATCATCGCCCTCGAACACCGTATACCAACGGGTCACCTTAAAGGTGAACAAAGGTTTAATCCGGTCATCATAGACAATGCCTTCCGGAGGAATGAGCATTTCGGATGTTGATTGCACGACCACACTTTTGCCGTCCGCAGAGGTCGTATAATTCCATTCCAGAAATCTGCCTTGATATGAGACATCGCTGGCTTCCCAGGAGAAATAACGTGAGATGTCCACCAGGTTTGAGGCCACGTTTATTTCTGCCACCTGGGACTTGTAACTCAGTTCAACCGGCAGGCCTTGCCCGTTTTTTCCCCGGTCAAAGACGACCTGCCGGCGGGCATCATCATTTCCATACCAACATACGATCAGTCGTTCGCTGTTGTCAAAAACCTTGACTTTGGCCAGGCACGGCAAGCTCGTGTCCCAAATGATCAGTAACCCAAAAAGTATGGCCATTTTTGTTTGCAACGCGCGCCAAAATAAATGCCGTGTATTATTCGCCTTATTTTTCATCATGCGACCTCTCACTTTCTGGTTAATGCTTTTCGTACCCCACAATCTTCAAGACCCGACACTCACCCGGCTGCAGTTGAAGATCGACCTTATTTCGGGGGGCCAGTTGAACGCCGCTCCGAAGGTCCACCACCGGGCACTTGGTTTTCCAGACAATGCCGACGTTCCTCGGACTCTCGTGATCCTGGTTCATCACGAACAGGAAACTGTCGTCTCCCTTTGTACGGTGGTACGTATCGATAATGGTGGGATTGCTGTTTTCGAAGGGTTTGACGATGGCTTGTTCAAAATAGGGTTTTACCAGCGTCCAAAACGTATCGAGCGCCTGCCCTGCTTCAAACCCGATGACCACCAGGCGACCCTTCCCCGCCTCCACCGTAAAAGCCGCCACACTTTTGTCCGAGTAGGTTCCGAGCACCTTGATTGCGGCATTCTCTCCGGGCGTAAACTTCCAGCAACTTTTCGCGCCCACGGGCGTTCTTAGTGTCGCTCCGGAGGCCGTCGTGAGGATCCCATCGCCCTGGGTTCGGATGGCGGTTTTAATCCCACCAAGTGTAGTTAATAACGTCAGGGAAGGATGGGAATATTCATCATAAACATTTGGGGCGCCGGTTGCGATCAAGGTTCCCCCTTGCCTGACATAATCCATCAAACGATCCACCAGTTCTTTTTCCATGTAATAGGCGATAGGCACTATCACGACGGGATATCGGGAAAAATCATATTTTTGGTTCGGCACATCCGGTTGATATCCATTGAAGTAGCACATCCGTCGGATATGCTCCATTTCGTCGATCACCATGCCCCCGCGGGGGGACCGGAAGCTGTCACTCTGCATGACCGAAGCAAGCGGTTCGAGGATACAGAGGTCGAACTTCGGTTTTGTGCCGACCAATTCGCCACTGATTCGATTGTACTCTTTACAGGCATACTTCAGGGACATCGAATCGAACGTGGGTTCCATATCCGTCCACCAGAGGGAACACGGTCCCATCCAGCCCTGATCGAAACTCATCTGCGAGAATCCGCCGACGTTGGTGTACACCGAGTAACGAGTAACCCCGCGTGACAGGGCGTACCACAGGTTGCGCCCGAAGGCGGCGAAGTTTTTCTCCTGAATCTCAACGTCCGGCAGTATCCAGTTACCGAACAATCGGTACTTAAATCCGCCATACGCGCCGCCCCAGTAGCTGTAATAATACTCATCGAGCCAAAAAGGTTTATCGGTGGCTCCGATCATCAAATCAAGTTGGATTTTCTTATCCATGTGCGGACCGACGTAATCATGGGTTCGGCCGGCCATTTCCATTGTGGCGCATCGCTGGGTGCCGTAACAACTGCTGCGGTCGATGACGGGCTTGGTGGAATACTTGTGATGGGCATTGTAATTGGACTGGAAGAAATATTCCAGTGTTGCGATCATAAATTTATGGAATTCATACCATGTGGCATGGCCGATGGAGCTTTCGCCATAGTCCCGGTCCAAGGCGTCTTTGACAGGGGGCAAATCCTGAAACGTCCGGCAGGAGGTACCGAGTGTTTTGTTCATATTGTCAACGGTTTTGAAACGCTCCTGGAGCCACTGACTCCATTTTTTCTTCGCCAACTCGCAATATGGGTGATACAACGGCATTTCGTTGTCCATTTCCACGGCGATGAACTCCGGATGCTTCTGAACATACATGGCGTGGGCGTTCCAAAAAGCATCGATTCGCTGACGGGCTTCATCGGAAAAGAAATTGGCCTGCTTGCCAAAAAGCGGTTGGGATACCTCGGCTCCATCCGCCGTTCGCATCAAAGGGATACCCCGGATCATATAATCACCCACGCCGCCGGCGGGATCCCAGTACGTCGCGGCGCGGTGCGAGACGGCCTTCATGCCGGTCTGGCGACAGACCTCGACGAGAGGATCATAAAACTTCGTGAAATCAAAATGATCCGGAGATGGATGCGCCGGATCGGCGTTTGGACGGAGAAAAACAGTCATGTCGCCGAAATTCATGACCGTGTCGAAGTGTGTCCAGTCCAGCTGTTGGATTGCGGCGATCTGTCGCCGCAGAGACCAGGTTTCCACCGTCTGGGGGCCAAACGGCGGATATCGATAGTCCAGATGAGTCATACCGATTTCCACAGGTGGACCGGAGGCAACGGATGCAGGCTGGATATTGTCATTGGCCTTCATTGCTTCATTGGCCTTTTGCTGCAGCGACGTAAATTGTGTTTCAAGCGAAGCCAGGGTTTGCTTAAGCTGCGTATAAACGGCTTGGGCCTCGCGTGGTTTGAACTCAACGATCAAATCGTCTCCACTGATAAGCGTGGGGCGGACGGCGTCGAACCGGCGTTTCCAATCCGCCAGTTGGGTGGACAGGGATTTTTCTTCGAGGTAACCAACCACGGCATTAAAGTTTTCATAGGCGATTTTTAGCCTGGCGATGGGTTCCATCAAGCCTTGCCGGCGCTGTTTGGCATGGGCCAACACGGAAAATTCATTGGCAATTTTCTCCTGCCCCGATAGGCAAAAGAGCATTTTTGCAAATAGATAGTCCAGATGGCTGGAAAAGAACCCATGCCGCATTTCAAGCCCAGCCATGTGATCGGTCCAGACCAGCACCCGTCCCTTGCCGACGGAACCTGAGATGAGGGCCGGGAATTTTCCATTCCAGCGAGCCAGCACTTCGGCGCCGGGTTTTGGCGTTGTGCGGTAATACTTATACGGCGGGTTGATGGGATACGTATCCAGTGGCCGGTCCCAGGGTATACCGGAAAACATCGGAAGGTTCTTGTTGACCGGCACGAACAGCGACAAATCATTGGAACAATCATAAAGCGTGGTGTTATCGACCTCAATCGGAAGAACATCTTTCAGCTCGGTTTGCGGCGGCGTCTCGGTAATGAAAAAAGCGGACCCCCCTGCTTCAAGATAATCTTTAAGGGCTTTGCATTGGGCGGCGTCCAGCTTACCGGCGATGACGGTGACATCCGTGCCTTTTCCGAGCGTCTTGAAGTCGCCGACACGCACATCGATTTTGGCCTCGCGAACACGGTTGAGCATTATGTCTCCCCGCCGGCTGGGACCATCAAACAAGACGACAGACAATGTCGGCAAGGGAAATTGGTCCTTCGTTGCCAGGGCAAACGGTTTGGGATAAACGGCAAGGTCGGACACGGTCATGGCCACGATACCCACAGCGGGAAGCTGCCTGGATCGGAACGTGATCGACTTGAGCGCTTTTTGAGGAAAGGGATTTTCCCAGAAAGTCAGATATAAACCGAGACTTGCGTCATCGGGATCGCGCCAACCTGGAATCGCAAGGGGCAACACCTTAGGTTCGAACCACTCCGCGATATGTTTGCCATTGACCAGATCGAGCGAAGCCTGGGTGCCGTCCGTGTAGGTCACGGTGTATTTGGCGGGTTGATCCACAGGGTCGTACCATGTAAAGCCAACAACCAGTGCATTAAGAAAATAAAACATTTTGGCCTGGCCAGAGAGGGTCACCGTTTTTTCCTGGGGTAAATAGGGTCTTTTACCGCCCTTCAGGACAATACAAGCCGGCTGTTTTCCTTCTTTATCATCGATGACGAAAAAGGGAATTCCCTCGAAGTAATTCAAACCGTGAGGCAACCGGCGGAGATCCTTGGCGCCTTCATCAGACCATCCGCCACGCTGATCTTCCGCAACATCATCCCGCAACGTCCGGTTGCACGCCGCGGAAAGATCAACCGTTCGGAAGCAAGCGGACCGGCCGCTCTCGTATTGAACGGACCACCCAACGGGTTTCGAAGTAGTTACGGTAAACACAAAACTGCCTCGATGTTCCTTTGACGGGCGGGCGTCGATAAAACGCCATCCTTCCCCCTGGCAACTAAAAGTAAAACTTCCTGCAGGCGTATCGACCGTCATCACAGCCACGTTTTGCTTCTCAGGCTCAGGCCAATTCCAGTCGCTGGAAAGCCGGCTGTTGGTCACCTTGCCGGATTGATCGGTTAACGTGTACACCCATGCCGCTGTCCCTCCAAAGGCCCGTTCCGGAACAAAAACAGAAATGGTCGTTTTCCTCCCGTTTGGCGACCACGTAAGTGAGGCCTCTGTGGTCGTTACTTGTAGTTGTTGCTCTTCGCCCTGGGCCCCCTTCCACACCACCGTCTGATTGTCCGGGGCCTTCGTGCGACGGGCGAGGGATAGACGTGCGCCGTCAAATTCAGTTGCGCCAACCACGCAATCGGGACCGTTCAGCACCTGAACCTGGCCTACGTTGTTCCAGATGGCATGATTATTTCCGACCTTGGTCAACACGTTTGCCGCCTGGGCCTGTGGAAATCCCGCCATCGCCAAGCTCAGGGTCACCAATGAAATCAAATAGATACCTAAATTTTCTTTCTTACGCGTGTTCATTTCGCATTCCTTTCATACTTACGTATTTTATTTACCTACAGTTTTCCAAACTCGTAAATCGTATGGTACAAAGCCAGGATGTTTTCTGTGGATGTGTTGGGTTGGAGGTTATGACAAGGACCGCAAATCCACCGGGCATCTCGATAAATATTGATACTGTCCAGAACTTCCTGTCGAACCTCCTGGGCCGATCCGAACGGCAGGGTGTGCTGATTGTCAATTGAACCGTGAAAGATCAATTTGTCGCCAAAGTCCCGGACCAGACCTTCCCGGTCCATGCCGGAACATCGCCACTGTACGGGATCCAGAATTTCAATCCCGGTCACATGGATCAAGTCTGGGATCACCGCGCGGGCCGCGCCATCGGTATGATAGAAAATATGGACGCCGTAACTGCGAGCCAAGTCCGCCATTTTTTTCTGGTTGGGAAGGATGTAGCGGCGGATGTGGTCGAGGCCCATCAGTAACCCTTCTTGGCTGCCCAGGTCCTCGGCAATCTGGGTGATATCGATCCGCCCTTTACCAATCTCGAACATTCTGGCGTTGCGCTCGTAGTGGTAATCGAATAAGTGCCCTAGTATGGCGTCGGCAATCTCCGGTTCCTCGATCAAGTCCGTCATGGCCCGAACATATCCACGTAAGAGGCAATAAATGAGAAACGGCTCATAATTTCCGGCGCGGATGATGCGATAATCGGATACTCGTTCCACATCTTTTTTGAAGTTATCATAATTGCACTCATCGGCACGCGGCCAAGGGTATGCATGGATTTCCTTTACCGTGGTCGCATCGGCCAGAGGGTGACAAACCGCCTCCTCATAGACCCCCACACCGTAATCCACCTTCGCGTAACGAATACCCCAAATATCGGTCTCCGTATCGCGGGTAGGAACGGTTCGCCCAGCGTCGAGAACGGTTGGGACATCAATGTGGAGATTCTCGAATAATTCCTGTTCATCCGCACAAGACAGCTCTCGCACCAGCCGTTGTGTCACTTCCCACGTGCCATGATAGTCGGTGGGAATCCGATCGGGTTTTTCTTTGTTCAACAGAGCCAGCCATCGTTCTCTCGGTGTCATCTTCACTCCTTAAAATTGAAATTGCGGCAACAAATACCGGGAGGCATTAAAAAGCTCTTCAAGCATGGCTTGTGCCTTTTCGGGTAGGATGACCATTTCGTCAACCAAAAGGGCTTGCAGTGCCAACCGCCGACACATCGTCGCCATGCGCTCGGCCTTTTCCAGGTCGATGTCGTATAAGACAATTTCCGAGCCGGACAGTTCCGGGTTGATCACCAGGTCGGGCAAAACTCGGTGAAAAAACAGGCTTCCACCACCCAAACCGACAATTTTCTTTGAAGGCATATCATCAATCTCCTCTAATACGAATCCAAATGGCTGGACCACCCGTTGACCGGGGGAAACAGGGCCGCGCACAATTCATGATGTTCATCGTGGACCGATGCGCAGGCCTCCAAGGGAAGAAATCCACTTAGCACGTGCCAGGCCTTGGAATAATCCAAGGCCATATCTGCTTTTTCATTCGAGCTTGAGGCAACTTGTATCTTTCCGTCATTCAATTGCAGGCGAATCGTTTGATCTTGGAATCTCATATTCAAAGAATAACGACCGTGGACAAATTTTGTTCGGCCAAGCCGATATTCCAGTTCTGGCGTCATTGTTCGCAGCAATCGTTCGACATCATGGAAGAATACCATGTCATGTTTGGCGAAATCCTCACTGACAGCCCGCAGCTTCAATCGGCAATGCATCGTTAAGGGATGGAATCTATCCAGCCCCACGCAAACACAGGGAATCTTGGATTCCGCCGCCTTCCGGGCCAAGCGGCCGAGAATGGCTTGAAACAGACGTCCGTCATCTTCGCGTGTCCGATCTCTGGCCAGGCCGACTTCCAGAATAGTGATTTCCTGATCGCTATTGCCACCGTGGAAATTGCCTGATCGCCCAATCACATAGCCACAAGGCCGACCGTCTTTTTCCACGGCGAAGGAGAAACGGTCATCCCGATAACCACTCAATCGAGTCATCTCCAGTACCCAGGACCAGTAACCAGTGTCCCGGACAACCGACCAATCGCAGCGGTCATTGATCGTTTGCTCATACATTTCGCTCATCCACGGGATATCCTGTTCCGTAAGTTTACGGTCTCGGAAAGACGCATCGTCCCCAAGATTCAAGAGCGTCAACGTGGCCAACCGTGAAACGTAGTCATTTAAAAAAATCGTGTACCCACATCGGGCATACAAACCCAAACCAACCGGCGAGGAGGACAGGTAAAAGAGGTCGAAGGTTTCAGCGAACTTTTCGTGCAGATACGCCATCAACCGTTCAGCATGCCCTTGTCGGCGGGCCTCCGGGGCAGTGTAAACAGCCGAGATCAATCCTGCCCAAAGCCGTGATTTCCCGATGCGAAGGATTTTGGGGACAATGGCGGCATGGGACAACAATCGCCCATCGTCCGATCTGATCACCGCGTGCATGTCGCTACGAACCCCTGGTGCCTGTTCGCTCTGCCGCAAGTTCGCCAGGTACTTGTCGCAGCCACCGTACCCGCAACTTAGCCACGAAAAAAGCCGTTCACGTTCGTCCGAAGAAAGTTGTTGAATCACCATGCTATTCCACCCATACCACTTCCCAGGTATCGAGCCGGGGAACAATTATCTGGACCTGATTTTCATGCTGCCGCAAAACGACTCTTTGCGCCCCCGCGTGATCCATCGATACGGCCCGAACCTTTGGACGACGACCTACGGGTACGTTCACATTAAACTCGACCCGAACGTTTTCGACGGGTCGATTGTCGTAATTGACCAGATAAAGGTGCAAGCGTTCCTTCTCATCCTGGCCCAGCCGGGCCGTGATATGATGTCCGCCTCGGACCTGAACTCTCGCGGTGTCGAAACGATCAAGGCATCCGAAGAATTCATCCTGTCGAGTCTTGTCTCGTTCAATAATCTTTTCAATCGAATAAGGCAGGTAAAGTGCCGTTCCTTTGCCGTATGGAGTAGAAAATGTTTCTTCGGGCAAGGAGGATCGGGAGAAAATATCGGCAAAGAGCCAACGCGGCCGCTTCTGGTATGAACCATCATGAACCGTGCCGGATTGTCCGGTTACGATCAGATTTCCGCCATTTCGCACGTATCGTTCCAGCAGGTGGCCTGCTTCGTCGCTTAGCCACTCGATGCCGGGAACGACAATCGATTCATAACGACGGTCGAAATCCGCTGGACTGAAGCAGACATCGATCAAGATATCGAACTGGACATTCCGCCTGGCCAGAAGATCGTAAAAAGTCAGATTCCTTTTGATTCGCCGATCCGCCACAACCGCCACATTCGAAATCGGATGGGCATTTTTGAAATGGTCCCGATAGCGATCCAGAAAATGGAAATAATTTCGGACAATGGCTTCCCGCTCACTTTTGGGCTTGACCCGAAAGTGTGACAATTCCTCCCATCCCAGGACAAACCCACCGAAATTGCTCAAGGATTCTCCGATGAAACGTCGAAGGCTCCGGTTGGGCAGTTGCGGCCCGCGAAGAAGCTGCTCGGCAAAACTCATGGGCTTCAAACCCCACACGCCGGGATGTGGGAACAGGGCAAAGGAACGGTCCTGTCCTCCGTCGGCTCTCATGTAACGCATCAGGCCGGCGTTGGTAACCATCCGATGGCTTTCACCTTTAGGCAACTCGTAGGCCGGTCCGAAATCTGGCACGTGCTGGGCACGGTAATTTCGCCAGCCGGCCCGGTCTAGAAGTCCCGGCTCGCGGGCATCTTCGGAAATCACCACGTCGGAACAGTCTCCCATCAATTGCTGGACATGGACTTCGTAGTCGAACGGAATGCCTGGCCGCAACGTCCAGGCATAACGCTTAAGCTTCATGTAGAAATTCCGAATCTCCAAACGACGAAAATCATCCAGAATCAGCGCCAATGGTGTTTCCCACGGCCCGACGTTTTCCTCGATTCCACCGCCGATTTGCGCCGAGGAATCAACTTTGGCCTTTTGCGATTGCCGGTGGGCATCATTCAGAGAAATGCTTCGCCCAAGAATTTTTTTCGTGTATTGGGAAAAAACCTTTTGGCAATCCTCACAAAAGCACCAGGAGCCGGAATTGTCGAACATGAGCAGGTCCGCCCCTCCTTCCAGACATATCCGTATCTTGGCTTTGACGAACTGTTCCCAACGCTTCTTACGGAGGCAGCAGACGTACCGCAGCGGTTGATCCTGATAGACCGCCGAGCCGTAGGGAATCCATTTTCCCTCAGCGTCAGTCTGGATACAGTCCGTTACCCACGGATTAACTTCGAACATTGAGTTTTTAAAGACATTGGTGATGGAAATATAAAAGGAGACCTTTAGTCCGGCCTTCTTGGCTGCCCGGACGAAGGGCTGGACAAAGTCAACCGCCCAGGTTTCATCCTCCAGGGGAAATCCATTATTGCATTGAACCAGTACGATTGTGGCGCCGATTTGGCGATACATGTCCACATTTTTGGGGTCCAGATTGTTAGCAAATTCCCAGGCCTTTTGCGGTCGATCCAGAGCAAATATCCACCCAGACTGTATCGCCTTGGACACGTCCGCCGGTCCACCGCCGATACAAACGTACCGAACGTCCGGGTACGCCAGCCAGGACGGCCGGGACGGCATAAATCGCGACGATAATGGCATAAAATCATCCTTTCTGACTGATTACTTCGTAAGTTTTTCCGCCTTGACCCGCACACCGTACCACTGCCGTGTGCCGTTGGTCAGGCGATTCCCCGAGCAGTCGTATTCATTGTCCTCGTAGACACAATAGAGTTCCCCGGGAGCAATCTCAGTTCCTTCGACATGTTCGTTGCCCGGGCCATTGTACAAAACAATGGAATGGGACCAAGCCAGGCCGGTTTGAGTCAGATCGAATCCGACGCGATTGTCCGGCCGACCAAAAATACAGGCCAAAACACCATTCGACATTGCCACCAGCGATGGGTAGTTGCCAGTTA
>Ga0265292_1000515_pt1 | contig 53126 bp, 43 predicted proteins | sample Munlanlewell296A_FD_189080 | JGI IMG/M metagenome (GOLD analysis project Ga0265292, IMG submission 189080) | Leachate microbial communities from a municipal landfill in Southern Ontario, Canada - Leachate well 296A | ecosystem: Engineered > Solid waste > Landfill > Unclassified | place: Canada... | reverse complement strand
TAAGTGATTATTTGTATTTAGCCACGAGTTCCTTATATGCTTTTGTTGCCCGCACGTTTGTTAGATCAGCATCTGATTCCATATAAGAAATATTTACTTGCCCGGTCTTCAAAGCTTTTTCTAAAACTTCTATTGATTTATCTTCTTTGTTCATCATTGAATAAGCACAAGCAAGATTATAATAAACGAATGAGCTTTCATTCTTCAATAACTCTAGAGTTTTTTCGCAATACTTTTCTGCTTCAGTTGGATTATTTAATTTCATTTCACATATAGCAAGACAAGCATATGGTTCAGGATTATTGTTTTCATCTTTTTCAATAGCTTTTTCCCAATTTTCTTTTGCTTCTTTATATTGATTCATTTGAAATTGAGCAAGACCAAGATAATAGTAAGCTATGTAGATGTTATTTGGATTCATTGAAATGAGCTGCTCATAAATTTGAATTGCCTCATTCCATTTTTGCGAATTGAAAAATAATTCTACTTTCACATTTAATGCTTCAACACTATTATCCAAGAGTTCACATAAAACATTTGCATGTTTTAAGGCGTCATCAAATCTTCCGGCTTGTTGGTAAAGATTAATAAGGTTTCCTCTGAAAGTTGTTGTGGTTGGAGAAAGTTGAAATCCTTTTTCGTAATACTTTATCGCTTGGTCATAATCTTTGTGTTCAGACTCCATTAAGTAAGCATACATTAAGTAAGCATTGCTTTCTTGAATATTAAGTTGTATAGCTTTTTTCAATAACGGTTCTGCATCAGAAAATTTACTTAACGTAATCATAACTAATCCCTTTTGAAAATATCCTCCATTATATGCAGGCTCTTCTTTTATAACTATATCAAATTGAGTTAATGCTTCTTCGTATCTTTTTAATCCTTTAAGTGCAATTCCAATTGAGTAAGCCACTCCATTAGGAATAATTTCATCACACTTCTTGAATTGATTCAAAGCTTCTTGGTAGTTCTGATTGTTAATGGCCTCCCATCCTTTGTTGAAATAATTCATGAATTCTTCTTTTTTACCTGGGATTGTAATTCTTACTGTATATCTTTCAACTACTTTTCTGTTGTCAACATCACCGGGAGCTTCTCCGCTTCCTAAGTATTTTCCACAATTAAGGCATTGGTTTTTTTTTGCACATTCGTAACATATTTTTATAAAATCATTGTATATAGTACCGCAAGAATGGTGTCCGGATATCAATCCAGATTTTTTAAAACATTCATCACAGATATGAGCATAACTAGTTAGCGACTTGTATCCACCACATTGTTTGCAATAAGATGCCCATTTATAATCACATTGAGGACAAAATGGTACCCTTGCATTAATTGTTTGCGCTTTGAGAATGGAAGTTTCTCCAAGAAAACATAATGCAGTTATAATCAACGGTAGTAGAAAAAAGAAAATTTTTTTCATATAGATTCTCCTATTCGAAAACCGAATTAATGCTCTCATTTTATTTATAATAGTTGTCACAAAAGTGAAATAATACAAAATGTAGAACGAAATTTATTTCGTTCTTGCTAAATATTTAACGAACTGAAGTTCGCGCTACAAACCATTCAAATTTATTTTAAATAAAATAAATTCCCGTTGGTGCGTAACAAGCTGGTAAACCACCAGCTAAACCTTCAGGCGGTAACTCTCCGCCAATTATTTCTCCATCAAACTTAAATACAGCTTTCTTTGCTTTAGCTTCAATTACATTTTGATGAAAAGGCATACCACCCGGTCTATCGTAATATTGTGCCGTGTCAAAATCGCTCAGCTCAAGTTCGATAGTATGTTTAGCCACAATAACTTTTGCTTTAACTTTGTTCGGGAAATCAACCCTCAAAGAAATTTCTGCTTTAAATACGGGAGCCTGTTCAAATGGCGTTCCCTTGAAAATATTCGGACCATAGTATTGTCCAAACTCTTTGTTCTCAGCAACAAAGCCAAAGAAATCCGGTACTTCTTTGTTCTGCGGATTAATAAGAATCATTCCCGCGCTGCAAATACCAAGCGGGGTGTTAACCATTTTTGCAACGTGAACAAGAACGTTTGGCATTGGGCTATCCGGAGTTGGTTTTAACATTGCGTCAACACCGTCATGCCATGAAAGAAATGCTGTCGAGAAGTTTTGTCCGGTTCTTTTAATAATAGTTTCCATTTTTTCTCCTATTATTTAAATTTTTTATTCTCAATTCCCCACTCTTAATTATTCTGTTGGCTCCCAAATGTATTTACCAGTTTTATCTATGTAGCCCATTTTATTTTCTATATATATTTTTGCGATTCCGTTATTAAAATTTCCAGCCCTGTCAACCCAACCAATCACAATTTTTCCATTAACATCCAGATACCCATATTTTTTAGGATTGTCGAAAGTAGATACAATTGCTAATCCTTCTGAGAAGTATGACATTGTTGGATAAAGTGTTGGCGTTAAGTACTTGGGAGTCTTGTCAATCATTGCCCAGCCTGTATATTTTTTACCATTAAATTCGGTTTCGGTAACAACTTGAGCCCGTCCATCTATAAAATCTCTTGCTTCTATAAACAGAGGATTAACAACTATTTTTCCCGATTTGTCTATAAAGCCAATCCTGCCATTAATTTTAATTTGTGCTAAACCATCAGAAAAATTTCCGGCAGCATCAAATTTTGGATCAATAACAACTTTGCCGTCATTATTAATGTAGCCCCATTTGAAATCAATTTTTACGCACGCAAATCCTTCGGAGAATGGTTTTGCTTCATCGAATTGAGGTGTTATTAAAAATTTGCCGGTTTTGTCTACATAGCCATAAAGTTTATCCTTTTGCGCGGCAATCTTCCCTTCAGAAATTTGGCTGTAATTTTTACTAAATCCGGTTATTGATTTTCCGGCATTATCAATATAGCCGCCTTTGTCTATATAACTATTTTTTACACCCTGTAATGTTTCTCTAATTTCTACTGACGCAATCCCGCCTTCGAAATAACTAACGTAATAATATATCGGTGTTATAACTACTTTTCCCGATCTATCTATAAAACCCCACAAATCTCCATTGCTTATGGCCGCAAATCCTTCATGAAAAGAAGAGGCAGAAAAAAATTGCGGCGGGATTACAATTTCTCCGTTTGTGTTTATATAACCCCATTTATCATCTATTTTAATTGAAGCTAAACTTTCAGAGAATCTATCAGTAATATCAAATTGTGGATCGATAACTACTTTCCCCTTCATATTAATATAACCCCATTTGTTATTCACATTGATTTCGGCTAATCCTTCAGAAAATTCACTGACCGCATTAAACTGTGATTCGATAATGAGTTTACCAATTTCATTAATAAAGCCCCATTTACCATTTACCTTAACCGGTAAAAGTTTTTGATCTGTTTCTTGTGCCAACGAAAGACTAGACACTAAACATATAAGCAATAATGAATAGAAAATATTTTTCATTTTATAACTCCCTTATTTAAATCTTATTCAATGCATAAAGGTTCAGTAATCAATTTTGTACAATGATTTCAAAATTTCTTTCGCTTCGGCAAAACCCATATCAACGGCTTTTTTCAGATCAGCAATTGATTCATCCTTCTTGTTAAGTTTATTAAAAACCATTCCGCGTGTTGCGTATAGTTGAGCTTCCTCCGGTGCGAATGTTATTGCGGAGTTCATTTGCTCAAGCGCTTCGTTGAACTTTTCCATTTTCAAATAAACAGTAGCGCTGAAAGTATAGGGATCCGGGATGATAGCGTTTAAGTCCTGGGCTTTGGAAGCATCTTGTAATGCTGCGTCATATTTTTCCATCAGGTAATAGATTTGTGCACGTTTCAAGTAATAATCAACCCAATTTGGTTGAAGAGCAATTGCCTTGGTTAAATCTTCAATAGCCGTTTGAAACTTTTCAATTTTACCGTATACAATTCCTCTTGTCGCGTAGTCCTCAGCTTTGCCTTCCAATTTTATAACGCTGGTTAAATCATTAAGGGCTCCATCATAATTACCTTGTTTTTCAAGCGCCTTGGCTCGCATTCTAAATGCCTCCGGGTCTTTACCGTTAGGCCAAAGAATTTGGGTATAATCTCCAATGGCTCGCTTGATTGAATCCATTTCAAGATAAGAATTGCCACGATACAAATATGCCGAGTTGAGTTTTGTTAAACCATAAACTCTTTTCCAATTCTTAATTGCATTTGTTAGATATCCAACAGCGCCCTCATAATTTTCTTCTTGATAAGCAGAAATACCAACGCTCAGACAACCCTCAAAGGAACCGCAGTCATACTGTGCAATTCCTTCGGATGAAATAAAGAATAGTATCAGTAGAATTGTAATTAGTGATTTCATTTTAACCTCGTTAACAAAATTATTTTATTTTTTCTATGCTTATGAAATTATCTCCTTTCTTCTGATATGCAATTGCCAGTTTATTCTCTTTTGTATGTGAATATTCAATCCATGGATACGGTCCATATTTTTTGTCTTTGTATTGCAGATATGTGCCGGTCTTATCCGAGTATGTGAAGCAGTAATTCTTTTCATCGGCAGAGAAAGTAGGAATTGTGCATTCTTCAAAAGGTCCGAAAGTTTCCGCATCAACTTGAAGATAACGCTCACCATCTTTTACATAGTGCCAGGCAATCCTTTTACCGGAGGAAGAGAAATTGGGATAGAATACTTGTTCAATCGGTCCAACAATTTTGTCATTCACGCGCGCGAATAATTTTCCATCACTTACATATCGAATACCGAGAATCGAACCATCGTAAGAGAGAGCAATATCATCAACATTATCATAAGGTCCGTAAGTTTTTTCATTTCTAAAAACGTACTGTTTCCCATTCTCACTATAAATGAAGCCGAGAGTTAATCCATCATCTGATAACTGTAATCTTGAGATTTTCTTAAATGGTCCGAATGTTTGCTTATCAACCTGAACGTAAGTGTTATCTTCTTTCTTGAACTCAAATGCATGGTGCGAAGCGTCTTTAGATAAATAAGGACCGTAAGCATAATCGAATGGGCCGAAGGTTTTATTACCTACCTGAATGAATGTTTTCTTTTCTTTTTTGTAGCTGTATCCTAATATTGAGCAGTCTTTTGAAACAGTTGGATTCGGTTCATCTTCAAACGGACCAATTTGTTTATCACCCCATTTGATGAAGTACTCCTTTCCTTGATTATACCAGAAGTAATACTTTGCAGCGTCGGAAGGGAAACTTACCATATAACTGCTGCCGTCAAAAGGGCCGAAAACCTTTTCATTTACCTGAACATATTTTTCGTCACTGTTTTTGAAATAAACAACACCGAACGATTTTGAATCCTTTGAGAATAAAACTTTTCCGGTGTTTTGATATGGACCAAATACTTTTTCATCAACTCTAAAATATTCGGCATTATTTTGGTCATATTGAATGGCATAATGTGAACCATCCAGGCTTAGACTGAATACGCTGATAGACTCAAAAGGTCCAATTTTTTTATCGTTGATCTGCAAATATTCCTTCCCCTCTTTTTCATATTTGGATGCAAAAGAGGAACCGTCACTTGATAATGTTTGGCGGCTGATCTCAACTCCAGATTCGAGTTGAATTTTTTTTATGTCAATTTGACTATTGACGCAAGATGTAAGGCAAAGTAGAAGTATTAATAAGTGTTTCATAAATCCTCCAACTAAATAGTATTATTGTAAAATTGTTTAACGTCCTCTTGTTTTTCCTTTTTGCTCACTCTTATCCTTTAGTTTTTGTTCAAGGTCTTTTGCAGTTTGAAATGCTTTGTTTGACTCGCTCAAATTACCCGTGCTTTTATATGCTTCTCCATATCCATTCCATAATTCAATAAATTTTTCGGTTGACATATAGACCCCGGATTTTACTATCATTCCAAAACAATAGAGCGATTCCTCAAATTTCTTTTGAGTAAGAAATTCCTTTCCTTTATCAAGAATTACATATGCGTCCGATCTTACTTTTAATTTTAATTCCGGTATTTCATTCACGCATTTTTCTAAATATTCTTGAACATTTTCATCTGAGAGGACAAGACTATCTATTTGAACTGCTTGATTGTATTTGATATGCGCGCTTATAAAATCTTTTCTACTAAAAGACTCATTGGCTGTTTCTATTATCTCCAACGCTTTCTTTCGCTTTGGTGTGTTTCTTCTTTCTTTTAGTTTCATTTCCGATATTTTGCTCGCACATTTTTCTAAGTATTCTTGAACATTTTCCTCGGATAAAACAAGACTATCTACCTGAACTGCTTGATTGTATTTGGTAAGCGCTTTTTCAAATTCATTTCTGTTAAAAGACTCATTGGCGATTTCTATTAGTTCAAACGCTTTTTTTCGTTTTGGTAAGTTTCTTTTTTCGGATATAGCTTTATTAATAATTGCAGAATACTCTTTAAAGATTTTATCTTCCTCATGAAATCCGCTCAGCGTTTTTAATATATTTGCTTTAAGATTAGCACCTGCTTCAAACGAAGGGTAATTTGAAAATAATTTAATGTCTTCAGTAATATCGGGAGAGGACAAACACGATTTTGCTTCATAAGGTTTATCTAACATTTCATATATGTATGCTTTTAAAATCATACCATCACCTTTGAAGGGAGCTTTGGGTAGTTGTAAGTCTTTTAGAAATTCCGGTGGTATGGTTGTTTTGTTACAAAGATCTCTTATTGTAAGATCGAGACCATTTTTGGGTCTAATCAATGCTTCGGCTAACTTATCTTCTCCCGGATAAATTATGTGATGTGCATAAAGCGGATGCGGATCATAAAGAAATAGCATCCCATCCCACCATCGAATTTCTACATAGTTTTTGTTAATTCTATCGCTGAATTTTTCAAGAAAATGATCCAGTATTGACAATGCGTCATCATATTGGTGATTAAGAGTGAGCAGTACACTCCAGCAATAAAAATCTTCCCAATTCATTTGCTTAATAGTGCGAAATTTTTCCGATGCTTCTTTGAACTTTCCTTCCTTAATAAATTGATTTACCTCGTTATAAATTGCTTCGCGTTCTGATTGTTGATATGACTTTTTGAATTCATCACCAGTAATCATAATTGTAGCTGAAAGCTTGGAACACAAGGCTAAAAAGACAATTACTATACTTAGTAATATGCCAGATCGAATTTTCATATTTACTCCTTAATTAATTTTTTCAATGCAGATAAAATTTTCTCCAATTATTTTGTATGTTATGAAGATAGTACCGTCAGCCGAAAAATTACAGTTGGCTGCTTCGTAAGGACCGAAGACTTTTCCATTCAACTGAATAAATGAATTGTTGTTTTGTTTATAGGTAAAACCGTACTTTTTCCCATCTTGCGAATAGTTTGTTCCTTTATATGAATCAACCGGGCCATAATTATCATCATTTATTTTTATAAATATTTTTCCCCCAGACTTGTAACAGATTGTATGTGAAGCAGCATCATTTGAAAAGCTAGAACTTAGTATCTCATCATAAGGACCTTCTGTTTTATTATCATTTAATTGTAGAAACCATTTATCATTTAAGCGGTAAGCAAAACTAAACTTCATTCCATCTCTAGAGATGTAGCTTTTAAGAACTTCATCGTATGGTCCGTAGGTTTTATTCTTATTGTCTGCATAATATTTTTTGTTTTTTTTATAACTCATTAAATATGCTAAGCCGTCAGCCGAAAAAATCGGAGGTTTGCACCAATCGAATGCTCCGAATAATTCATCGTTTATTAATGCGTAGAATTCATCATCGCTTATATATGTAAATCCGAAAGAACCATTATCCGCAAGAGTTATTGATCCTACATTTTGATAGGGACCGAATTTATTTTCATTAATCTGAACGTAATAATTCTCTTCATCCATGTAAACAAATCCGTAAAACAAACCATTTGGAGAGAGATAAATTTTATCGACGTTATTAAGTGGTCCAAATGTTAGACTATTAATTTGAACATAATATTCAAAAGCATCTTTCGAGTAAAAGAATCCGTATTTAGAAACATCGTTAGATAGAACCGGTAATGAAACAACTTTATATGGACCAAATGTTTTGCTTCCAATTTTTACAAAAGATTTACCTTTGATGTCCTCATAAAAAAATCCTGTTATACAACTTTTTTCAGGGAACTCGGAAATGAATGCTTCATTATATGGTCCGTAGAATGTATTGTTGATCTGCAAAAACTGTTTATTCTTTTTTTCATAATTAACAGCTATTATAGATCCATCATAACAAACGTACGAAAGCATCAAGGATTTCTTTTCGAATGGACCAATCTTCATATTACCGGATTGATAAAATCCTTGACTTCCTTTTTCGCAAACGGCGATAGATCTTGTGCAGTCTGAGTTTAAAAATAGATCTATGACTTTAGCATTTTTGTCGATCTGAACACGCGAAACAACCTGGCAATAAATTAAGCCGGATATAAAAAGCATTGCAAAGGAAAATTTACTTTTCATTGTCTTCTCCTTCTTCAGAAGTAGTTTATTATTAAGTGAAATCATTTATATGTCTGCACTTAGGAATTCCTCAATCGGCATTCCATGAAAAATATTTTATTACAATATCAACGTTTGTCCTCACCTCAGCGGAGTTGTCTTGCCCTTTTCTTAATGCTTTTTTCTGATATCCTTTGCACGTGAAAAAAATGAATTCATCATTGTTAGTAAAATACCTTGGGACAGAAACTACCTCAGACATATCAGAAGTAACGTTTGTTAGAGAAGTAACGTTTCCATCCCTCAACGCCCTAAATCCATCCGCCGTTATTGTTGCGTATATATCGCCAATCTGTTTCTCTAAAATATTTTTAAGTTCCTCACCTCTTTTATCTTTAATTCCAGGAATAACTCCGCGAGTAGCTATGAGAAATAAATACAATTGGTTTTTGTGCTGATATGTGAACCTAAAAATAAATTTGTTTTCTTCAGTTTCTAGTTGAAGTTTTTGCGCCAAGAAATCTGTTCTTTCTTTCAAAACAGGCAAGTTACATATCAATCCATTTGAGAATTCAAACCGATAATACTCCCATTCAGCCGGCAATATTTCGCTCTTGACAAATTCACCTTCTTGGGCAAACACTATTGTTGAAAGAATAAGTAAGTAGAATAAACCAAATATTTTTTTGCGCATAAATTTCTCCATAATGAAATTATATTCTTAATTCTGGTTTTAGTTCTCTAAGTTTTTCTATAAAAATTCCAAACTCGGCTTCGCGGAAAGCATCGTCAGTAATTCGTATTCTTGGACCGGAAAAAAGTGTAATGCCGGGAAATGATGAATCCGCATAACCGCCGAGAAGTATATTTACTATTCTTCGATTCAGTTTTTTGAAAACATTTATTCCGGTTATCTGTTTTTTATCAACTCGGGTTTGAATAAGTTCTTGTCCGCGGTAAACAGTTAAACCATCTTTATCAATTGACACCATTTGAATTCCTTTCTTCATCCATCTTTTATAATCAATGTACATATAGATGAATAGAATGAATATTCCGAGAATGAAAAGGAACGGATTATATATTAGCCGGATGATCAATAGAAAAAAGAGAATGATAGTTCCGGCGATCATTGCACCAATATTTACCAGAAATAGATAAGAGCGGGAACCGATCATAGTAAATGTTTCAGAACTTTGAGATTGATCCGATGTACCAATTATGGTCTTGGATTCGTTTTGAAGTTTAAGCTGTAGTTCATCCCAGTTGTTGGCTTCTTCGTAGGAAACATAATATTGATCTGGAGGATATCTGTTTTCGAATTGTCTTTTTGTTAACCAAGCTAAATGCGCTAACTCTCCGCCGATATTATTATTTACGGAAAGTTCTGCCTTATCAACAATTTTTTCGCTGGAGATTTCTTTAACGATAACGAAATACATTATTGCTCCATTAACGTGATTACCAGAGCAACATTTTCAGTATTTTCTAAAGTTAATGTCTTCTGGAAGTTACATCTTTTTCAATATAGTTGAAATGCACTCGCCAGAAAAAAGGTACGGACCAACATTATGCTGATCCGTAACGCTTTTTTTCACTTTACAATTATTAAGAAATCAACTTCTAATAATAGTTTTTAGAGTTCGTATCCCTTAATAACTTCTTTATCAATAGTAAAGATGTATTTATTGTTTGGTGATACTAAAAAGATCGGGCGTTTTGCTTCATCGGCACTCCATTTTGTTGTACCGGTTTTCATATTTACACTTGTAACTTTTCTATCAACGCAATAAACAAGTTTATCGCCTATCACTTGCGGCATAAACTGAACATTGTCTTGGTCGTATTCCCATTTATGCAGCCAATTTATTTTTCCATCTGCAGCGTTAATCATTGCAATGCCTTCAGTTCCCATTGCGAAAATGGAGTTCTCATTATATACTGTTCGCAGACATTTCTTAGCAGCAGCACCCCAAATGGTAAACCCAAAATCGTAAACAATCCACGCATCGGCTTCTTCCGATGCAGAAATAAATTTATTTAAGTGTGTTCCGGTTATTGCCTCGGATACTACAGAATAAAGCCCAATAAAACGCCCGCTTATAGGCCATTCTTGAATAGCATACGTTTTTTCGAATGGCATTTCTCCGATCTTACTTTTGTCTAAATTAATAACGTAATCAAACTTTCCTCCGTTTGGAGTTAATTGCAGCGCATAAATATTTTCCTCATCTCCGTAGTAAAGTCGTTTGGTAATAGGATCGTAATTATTTTTTAGTGAGAAACCAGGAGTTAAAAAACTTGGATCAACTTCTGTTTCAATTCTCCAAAGAAGATTGCCCGTAGCGCAATCGTAGGCTGCAAATCCGTATGGATCTTCATCCCACTTATTTTCAATTTTCATAGAGATGCTTTGAAATATTGTTTCCGGCTCACTTAAACTAACATTGAATTTTCTTTCTCCGAATTTTACATATAGTACATTATCTACCAACATAGCTTCCCGCGGTATTCCTTTAAGTGTTTCTTTATTTAGCCATAACCGTTTCTTCGCTTTCAAATCATAAGCAGCAATGTTCTCATCACCTACAAGAAAGGCAAGATTGCCATTGATATATGGCATCATATCAGCATAACGCACTGCACCAATAGACATTATAGAATAGTCGCTTAGACGCAGATAATCTTTAAATAAAATTTCACCAGTCTTTGGATTAATCAAAGCAATTCCATCGCCACCGGATTCTTTCGTATCCGGATTTTGTAATGAATTGATTGATAGTGTACCAAAGACAAGATTCCCTTCAAATTCTTCAATAGAATAATTGAATCCGATATTTTCATAGCCCAGTGTATTTTCTACCTTCATTAGTTTCATAAAAGGGCTAAAGATGGAACGCGCCCAATCAGCTTGTCCGTATGGCGTATTGCCTAAAGATGGAGTTTTGTAATTAACTTTTCCGGTTAAGGCATCAATACTCATAAGATAAATATTAGCGCCTCCTTCACTTGCTGAAGTATTAGTGTAAGTAACCAATAAATTATTTCCGTCAACTTTGATGTAGCGGTGAGCATATCCTTCAAAATTTTTGTCTCCTTTATTCGATCGCCATAGAATTTTTCCATCAGCAAAATCAATTGCAAACATTTCATTTTTCAAACCGGCAAAGAGAATTTCTTTATTGCCTACTTTCATTATTTGAAATGTTCTGAAATCATCAATAGATGCTTTCACTTCAGAAACTTTGCCGCTGTTGAAATCAATGGAAACAACAACTTCATCACCTAATACGGCACATCCATTTTCCGTTGGGAATATTGCCCCTTTCTCTTCATCGAAAGAAGTTTTTCTTCTGAAAATTTCTTTGTTTTCCTGAACGTCAATTATAGAAACAAAACCATCAAGAGTGAAAACACAATATCTCTGATTGGGGGAAACATAGCACCAAGTCTGTTTGCTTTCTACCATGTCTCCGTCAATTTCAAAATCTTTTACAAACAAAACTTCTTTACCATCTTTATAACTGTAAAGACCAAGCGCATCTGAATCGAGCAGGACAAGCAATTTTTGCTGCTTGTCTAAAGAGAGAACATTCCATCCGCCTTTTCGAGTAATCCATTGATTGTAGGAAAGCCGCGTGCGCCATAACTCGTTACCGGAGTTGAGATCAATCCCTAAATGTTCAAGTCCATAACGCAGAATGGTAATATTACCGGCAAATGATAATTCGGTAAACTCGTCCTGGTCAATTTTGTTATATTCTTTCTGCCAAATTAGTTTGCCTGTCATTGCATCATAACATAAGAGGTTGTTATCTGCGCTAACAAGATACTTTTCGCCTACAAGTTGATGCGCTCCTTTTACCTCGTAATCATCCACTTCGAGAGAGTAAATATTTTTTCCCGTTACAGCATCATACAGCCAAGCATGTTCACCGCATTGTAAGAATAGATAATTTCCATCTCTCAAAAAGTTGTAGCTTTCTATTGGATCATCAAGCTCGAGTATCCATTTGGGTACTTGTTGTGCAAATGCAGTTACAGTTAAGAGCGTTATAATTATTAAAATCTTTTTAACACACATTTTATAATCTCCTTTCTAAAAATTTTTTATAGAATATCTGTGAACAATCCAAGTTTAAATTCTAACCGTGAACCGCTTAAACTTGTGCCGGGTTTTGCAGAGTCTTCTAATCCTTGAATGATTGTGTAATCAATTCCAAAATAGAGACCGCTTTTCATCATCACGCCAGGTGTAAAATTTATAAAAATAGGTTTCTTGGCGCCCGTTACTTCTGTGCCAGCACTTACCGGAACAGTTATTGAAAATCCCATCTTCAACATTATATCATCAGAAAGCAGATAATCTCCATTAATGTAAGGTCCAAGATTAATGTAAGTTCCTCTTTGAGCATTGAATTCTCCGTTGCTGTCCCAAAATTCAAGGGAAAAAATATTTGAAGATAATCCGGCGGCAGCTCTTGTAGATTTGTCATAATAAACATTCACTCCGCAGTTCATTTCAAGAAATGAAAAGAACCAAGGAGACGTAGGGTCAGTAACTTGCTTATTTTTAATCCGGCTTAAGGCATGGATAAAGTCATCAATGAAATGAGATTTTATACTCATATTGTATGCCCACATGCCGGTTTGATTCCATTCCATTAATATCGTAACTCCCCAAATATTTGGATTGGTTTCGTACGGTCTTAACTTTCCATCGCTATCAGTAACTTTTCCATTTATCGGATTTAGGTTATGCCCGATAAAAGTTTTTGTTACTCCCCAAAAGTTACCGATGTTATAAAACTCGTCTTGATACTGAGCAAAACTGGTTAAAGACGGTGCAAGAAAAAGAAGAATTAGAAATATTCTTTTCATTGTTCACTCCTTTTATTTGAGTAATAAAACCTTTCTTGTTTGATTAAAGTTATCCGCTGAAATTTTGCAGATGTAAACTCCACTTGTATATTTTTCTGCATTCCATTTTACTTCATAAGTTCCGGCGCTAAATTCTTTATCAACAAGTGCTTCTACTTCTCTCCCGAGCAAATCATAAATTTTAAGAGAAATAAAATCCTGCTTTGGAATTGAGAAGCGTATTGTGGTTATGGGATTAAATGGATTGGGATAGTTTTGAAACAGCGTATAATGTAATGGAAGTGATTCTTCTTTTTGGATCCATGTTGTGCCTCCGGTTGTTGATTTGAGAATGGTTCCATATTGTCCAACTATCCACCCGGTGGTTGGTGAAACGAAATGGACTTTATTCAGGTCACACATAACTGTAGGCCAAGTTCTTGTCCAGTTTAAACCACCATTGGTTGTATTCCAGACTTGTCCTTCGGTGCCAACTGCTATTCCTTTGTTCGTATCGAAGAAAAATACCGAAAGAACAACGAGTTCGATGGTTTGCTTAACCCAGGTAGTTCCACCGTTAGTTGTTTTCCACATTCCTGAACCGGCAACAAAACCTACATCACTATTTACAAAATAAACCCAATTGCCCTTGGGTGAACCGGTTAATAATGTCCACGTTACTCCACCATCAATCGTTTTGTAAGTGGCAGAATTAAAACCGGTACAATAACCTACAGTCGAGCTTACAAAGAAGACAGAATTACAATCATAATCGGCAACCTTATTCCAAGTGGTTCCTCCATCTGAAGTTCTACTAATATTCATATAATTAGCAGATATTCCAATATTCGAATTTAGAAACACTAGCGACATTGAAGTATAAGAGCTTGATTGTTTTGTCCAAGCATCACCACCGTTTGTAGTCTTATAAATTGCAGAGGAACCTCCTACCCAACCAGTGTTTGCATTGATAAAATAAACTGACTTCATTGAAGGCAATTCACCACTTTGTTTTTTCAGCCAGGTTGTACCACCATCTGTGGTTTTATATATGACTCCGTCATAATTGCCCACACCGCCGACTACATATCCCGTGTTTGAATCAATAAAATGAGAAGAATTAATATGAGTTGTGAAACCACTACTTATCGCCGACCAATTAAGACCCCCATTTGTTGTTTTCATTATTCTTCCAGCATCGCCAACGGCAATCCCGGTGTTTGCATCTATAAAAGCAACTCCGTTTAATTGTTCAATTAATCCAACGGAAATCTCAGTCCATGAAGTACCTCCATTTGTGGTTCGATAAATATATCCTTTATTACTTCCGTTGGGATTCCACTCTCCGCCAACAACAATTCCTGTATTTACATCTTTGAAAAAGGCACCATATAAACTGATAGTAGTAGATGGGAAAGTAATTTTTGTCCATGATACCCCGCCGTTATTCGATTTAAAAAATGTACCATATTGTCCAACAGAAAAACCATTATTAGCATCTATGAAGTGAATATTGTAATGCTTCCCTGTAAATGTACCAGATGAAGTCCATGTGCTGCCATCTGTTGTTCTAGCGATAAGGAAGTCGCCTGCAATCCACCCCGTGGTGGCATTAATGAAATAGATTGACGAGATAGTACCTATTCCAGTTCCCACATTTTGTTTCGTCCAATTTGAACCGCCATCGGTTGTTTTGTACAGTTCTCCATTATTTCCTCCAACATAACCGGTATTTGCATCAACAAAGAAAACAGCATTCATATCTCTATTTATACCGAGACTTTGCAGCTGCCATGTATTCCCCCCGTCAACTGTTTTGAAAATAGAGTAATCACCAACAATCCAGCCGGTATTTTCATTAATAAATGAAATTGAACTTAATGGGTTAGTTGTCTCTCCTACTATGCCGGGATTCTTGGGAGCTGGTAACTTAATCCAAGTTGAGCCACCATTTGTAGATTTCAGAACAGCACCGTTATCTCCAACAGCCAAGACAAATGTTGAAGTTAGATATTTAACTGCCTTAAGATTGTTATTCTGCGGCAATGGGTTTTGCCAGAACCATTGCCCCAAAGCTGCCTGGGTTAAAAATATTGTTATGATAAATATTTTTTTCATAAGCACTCCGTGTTAAATGTTTAAAAGCAATTCATATACTGGTTCCATTTTGATCTATTTCTTTTTCTTCTACAGATAATTAATTCAATTTTTAAAACAATAGAATGAATAAGAGGGATAAGATTTACCTACATGTAAAGATTATTAGAAAACCCTTAGATTAACAATGACATGAGTATGTCATTTTAGAATTAACCCGAATTGAATATTCGGGAAATGAGAGGAATTTTGTGCGTGGATATTATTTTATGTAAGTGGTCAGATCAACCCGTTCTTAAGTGCTTTAACAACCGCTTGCGATTTTGAATGAACATGAAGTTTTTCGTAAAGGTGTCTGATGTGATTGCGGACTGTATCAAGACTGATATATAATTTTTCTGCAATGATATTATAATTCATTCCCTCTACAAGTAAAGCAAGTATTTCTTCCTCGCGTGGTGTGAGTGTAATTTGTTCTTCTCCACTTGGTATATACTTCTTAAACATCTCAACCGCACGACGAGCAATAATTGGAGTCATAGGCATTCCTCCGGCAGCGGCATCTTCTATCGCATGAAGTAGTCGCGCAGGCGGTGTTTTCTTCAGCAAATATCCGTTTGCACCGGCTAGTATAGAATGGAATATCAAATTATCATCATCGCGACCGGTAAGCATAACAATTTGTGCGGCAGGTATTTTTTTCCGTATGTCACTAATGCCTTCGATTCCCGATTTACCCGGAAGACCAATATCAAGCAAGACAACATCAGCTTCGGGTAATTTACGCAGAGAATCTTCGAGCGATTCAAATTTCCCCACACAGCGGAATCCTTCCGTGCTTTGTAGCATGTGATAAAGTCCTTCACGAAAGTCCTCATTGTCTTCTATAATAACTACACGTATCGGCATTTTAAGCGCCATTTCATTTACACCTAAAGCTAAATAGTATTTATTAGATCTACAATGACATGATTATGTCATTCTTATTTTAAAATTAATTTTTGTTCCATGCTCAGGAGATGATTCAAATAAAAGTTCAGCGCCAATTACTTCTGAACGCCTTTTCATGTTGGATAATCCATGACCGCGTGGCTTATTTATTGTTTCATCCACCAAAGTTTTTTTAATTGCAGAAACTTTGCGACTCTTTTCGAATCCTTTGCCGTTATCTTCTATTGTCAATTCGAAAACGCTCTCATGATATTTTGTTGTCAGAGTAACTTTTGTGGCATTTGCATGTTTGATTATGTTGTTCAATGCTTCTTTAAAAATTAAATAGATATTTCTCCGCACATCTTCCTGAAGAGAAAAATCTGTTGCTAATTCTTGAACGTTAATCTCATATTCAATTCTATTAATACTACAAAATTCTACCGTAAAGTTTTTCATACGTATTAGCATTTCATTTAGTGTATCATGTTCAGGGGCAACCGACCAGATTATATCGCCCATATGGTCAATTGCTTCTGAGGCAAGAGAACTGATTCTATCCAATATAGTCTTATGCTGTTCTGATAGATTGTGAAATTGGCGTTTAAATGATTCGGAATATAAAGCGATGCTTCCTAACGTTGAGGATATATCGTCGTGTAAATCGCGAGAAATTTGTGTCCGTGTTTTTTCACGTTCTTCTCTCAAGTGTTTTTCGTGTTCAAGCCGTTCAATTTTTTTATGGAGGTTGCGTGTAGAATAATAACGGATTGTACCAATTAAGATTCCAAAAAAAAGAATTGCTGAAATTAATATAAACCAGCCAGTTCTCCAGAATGGAGGTGTTATAATAAATGTAATTTGCGCAGGATGAATTGAATAGACACCGTCTGCATTAATTGCATATACCTTAAAAGTCATTCTTCCGGAATATAAATTTCGATATCTGACTTTTCTTTCTGATGTTTGCGAAGACCATGTGTCATCGAAACCTTCCAGCCTATAAATATATTTCACCTTTTGTTCATCGGAAAAACCTAAAGCACTAAAATTAATTGTAACATCATTTTGAAGATAACTCAGAGCAGCAATAGAATCTGAGGAATTTGTATTTGAGTAATTTATAGAGTTATAGAAATTTACTGTATCTGCAAATGCTGATTCAATCTCAACTTTAGGAGCAATGAGATTACGATGAGCTTGAGATAAATCCACTTTAACTGCACCTTCCGTATTTGCAAGCCATAATATAGATGAACCTTTACGATGATAAACGTTATTGATGCTTGCATCGGACGAGGGCAGAATTGCAAAACTTCCGTAGTTGTATAAACTATCGTTTCTGTATTTGTGAAGAGATTCATTTGTTACAACCCAAAGTTCATTACTGTTTTTATTTTTTTCATTGGCGGGAAAAATTGCTAACACATTTTTGCCGATTAATCCGTCTTTCGCAGAAAAAGTTTTGATTTTTTTCCCTGTTAATCGAACCAGTCCTTCATCAGTACCAAACCAGATAATATTATCAATTTCTTCATAGACACAAAAAATTGTATTTGAAGGTAATCCGTTCACTTTTGAAAAATTTTGAAAAGTGTTACTGATAAAGTTACTTGCGCCGTTGTTGCGCGAAAGAAACCAAATAGAGTTATTACCAGGTACAATGGATTCGATCATGTTGCTTACCATTCCGTCTTGCACCTGATAAAGTTTAAAGTTTTGATTTGTATATTGATAGGTACCGCCGCCGTATGTTGATAACCAGAAAGTTTGTTCTTTCATTGTCCGATCACAATACAACGAAGAAACACCATAAGCGATATTCCATTTTTTGATGGTTTGACGAGAAAGAATCTGCTGAAGGGTTAAAGTGCCGAATAATTGATCGAAAGTTCCAATATAAATATTTCCTTTTGCATCTTCTGTAAAACATCTTACTTCTTTTGTGGTTGATAATTTACTCTCAAGATTAATCAGTTTATCATTAGCTATTATTGAGACACCGGTTCGTGTTCCTAACCAAATTCGATTAAAACCGTCTTCCATTATAACAGTAACATCATCTGTTGTTAATCCACTCTTACTATTATAAACTATCAGGTGTGAGCCAAGAAATTTTTGTACTCCGCTGCCCATTGTTCCAAACCATAAATTACCTTCATAGTCACAGAATGAAGCACTTATTCTATTTTGCGCCGACTTCTTAACAACACATTCAAAAAATTCTTTTTGGTTTTTTTCAAGACGTAGAATACCCTGGTTCTCCGTACCGCACCAAATTTTTCCGTCTTGGTTTTCTGAAATTGATTCTATGGAGACAGCGTGGAATTTCCTCTCAACTTTTGGATTGCCACTTTCAACATTTGATAATTCTAAATAACCAACTATTCCAATCAGGCAAACATTTCCATTAGTACGAGTTATAGCTTTTGAAGGTCCTAACCCGGGGATGAAAAATCCTATCACTTCATTTGGCAAATACACTTCTGATATTTGAAATCTTAAATCGTTGGTCGGTATTATTCTTCTTAATTTTTTTGAATCTCCAATAAGAATAGAACCATCTTTTAATTTTGTTAATAGACAACTTTGTCTATCCAAAGCTAAAAAGGAGAATTGTTCTTTATAAAAAAGTGTAATGCCTCCATCTACATCAAAATAAATTCTACCGTACATATCCTCTAATATATTTTCAACTGTCTTACCTTTTAAGCCATCTGATTCTGTATAAGTTTTAAAACCCCTTTGATCATATCTTGTTACTCCGCCTTCATGTAAACCAAACCACATTGAACCTTTTTGATCTTGGTTGATGCACATGACAAAATTATTTCCCAATCCATTACTTGAGGAGTATGTAGTAAATGATTTTCCATCGTATCGGGATGCACCGCGGTCTGTTCCAAACCACACGTAACCGGTTCTGTCTTGATAGATACAAAGAATGTAGTCGCTTGGAAGTCCCGATGCGCGATTGTAAGTTTTAAATGCTAGTTGTTGAGGAAATGACAAAGAAGAGAAAGCAATAACAAGATTAAAAATGATAATAAAAGTTCTCAGAAATTTCTTTTTGCAAAGCAGGTTTAATGATGCATTCATACTGTTAATATCAAAATATAGTTAGGGGAAATATCTCCGGTTTAGGATCTATATTTGGGAATCTTTATTAGCAGTAGAACTGGCAAGTGAATAGGTATAATAGAGAACGCATACTAAACTTATCGAAATGATTATTTGAGTGCAATAGAATTCTGATGTAATTATATAGTAGAATCAAACCTTGAATCCTAATTTCAACAAGTTTATTCGGGAGAAAAATAGAATGGTCTTTGTTGTTAGCAATTATTTGATAGACCTTGAGTTAAAAATATTTTTATTAACTTTGTTTTACCATGATTGAAAAATACAAACACATAATTTGGGATTGGAACGGTACAATAATTAACGATGTAGATCTTTGTGTCGAACTCATCAACTGGCTGCTGAAAGAAAAAAATCTTAAAATGATTACAAAAGAAGAATACAAGAATATATTTACAATCCCCGTAAAGAATTATTACGCGGCACTTGGATTTGACTTTAAAAAAGAGCCGTTCGAGGTTATCGGTAAAAGGTGGATGGATGAATATGAGCGCAGAAAATTTGAATGCACAGTTTATGACGGTGTAGTAAATGTGATGGAAAAAATAAATAAACTTGGAATAGGGCAGTCAATTCTATCTGCATATTCACAACACACACTTGAAGAAATGGTAGCACACTTCGGTCTAACTAAATACTTTTCTCACATAGTCGGTTTAGATAACATTTATGCTGCGGGTAAACTTCATCTTGGAAAAAATTTAATGAAGCGGCTCAATAACGGAAAAGGGGAGACACTTCTTATCGGCGATACCGAACATGATTATGAAGTTGCTGTAGAAATTGGAGCGGATTGTATCTTAAGTTCAAACGGACATCAGAGCAAAGAAAAGCTGAAAGTAATTGATGTGTTAGTTATAGATGATTTACGGCAACTTCTCTGAAAAGAAATTAAAATTTTAATTCAAACAAACTCATCGGATCAATTCTTTTTTTATACCACTGAACACCAAGATGTAAATGCGGACCGGTTGCACGTCCCGTTTCACCAACGAGACCGATCACTTCGCCTTTTTTTACTGTCTGATTTTCCTTTGCAAAAATTTTACTCATGTGAAGATAAGCGCTTGTTAAACCCTGCCCGTGATCGAGCAAAACAAAATTTCCGTTATAGAAAAAATCCTTTCCGGCTATGCGAACAATTCCATTTGTAATTGCACGGATAGAATCTCCTTCAACTCCGCCGAAATCCAAACCATTATGAACATTGCTTGGTTTTCCGTTTAAGATTCTTTGAACACCAAACGTTGCGCGTATATCAACGCTGTCAACCGGATAAACGAATCCTCCCATAAATAATGCATCTTTAACTTTGCCAATTTTTGCCCGGGCAGATTTAATTAACTGTGCTTCAAACTGAATTCTATTTCTTAATTTCTTTGGAGGAGTAACGTACTTGTTTGCCAATCTAAGTTTTTGCTCTTCATATTGTTTTTTTTCAAGATCGTATTCAAAGGTCTCAACTTTTTTATTTTTGAATTTTACTTTTAATAAATATTTCCCGGCAGCATCCCTATCAAATCCGAAAACAAAAATTCCGTTCTTATCAATTTGAAGTTTTGCGTTATTTAAACTTGCGCTAACTGCATTTTTCCCTTCGCCAATTATTATTCCACCTTGTTTTGCCTCTCCAAAAAAATTTATTTCTTGAGCGCAAAGTGTAATTGTTAAATTGATCATTAAAAGAAATAAATTATTTTTCATTTAAGAGAATCTCCACTTTTTTACAAAATAATAAAAGATGGATAATGGGCAAGGTTAAAATATATTCCAATAAGCGGAAAGTTGACCCGAAAAATAACGGTAGCTGGATTCATCGCGTGAAGTGCTTCCAACACTCATTTTACCGGTAACACTAAATTTCTTTGATACATTATAGAACAGTTCAAGATGTCCTTCTAACATTAAGAAGCTATTTTTTGGTACTTGACCAATTTTGCCGCCAATTAAAACTCGAAGGAATTCGCTTTTTTCAAGGTACTGGTCTATCCAAAGACTGTGTGATTCATAATTTTTAGGAGAGTAGTAATATGATGATTTGAATTTATAATTCGTATATGAATATTCATATCCAACAGCCATATTTCTATAAAAATATTTGCCAATTCGAATCATAAAATCGTTTCCCTCGTTATTGTCATTCACAGAAATGTATTGGAATCGACCGCTAAATTTTAATCCGTCGCGATGAATGAAATAACCCTCTAGTTTATAAAGCTGCGCGTAATACCGAACGTCAAGTAGGTAAGGTGAGTAAAGAATTAATGATGCGTCGGAATTTTGATAATTAAGGTTTATGGAAATAGTATCTTTTTTTTCGTATCTGGCAAATGCATCTTGCTCATCGCGCACAAACAATCCCTGAGAATTAGACGAGCCAGAACCATAACCAAAAGTCAAATCCTTAGATAATCTTATTAAAGCATGCCATTTTAAAGTTGTTAATCGTTTATCGCCCGAAAAAAATGTTGAACTTACAATATTTTGGTCTAGTCCCGCCGGGTTTGCCTTTAACAAGGTTTTCATGTATGTAACGCCCAAAGAAAGAAAACTTGTTACACCAAGTTCTAATCTTCCACCATATTGTAAAATTCTAAAACTTAAATTATCAGTATAAAATAAACCTGATGGTGCAAATCCAATATTGCTCGGGAACGATTCAAAGATTGAAACTAAGTCTGTAACCGGCAGCCAGCCTTTTCTTTGTTTGATCATTAATATCCGTGTAGAATCTATATCTTTCCAGTCGAGCAGATTATTATAAACCATCCGTGCGGAATCCGGATCGCCGAACTTTGCATATGAGTCTCCTAAAGATAAATTTGCATCATAGTTGGAAGAATCTTGTCTTACTAAATCCTTAAACTCATGAATCACGTTAACGGTATCGTCCATTGCATAATATAGTTTTGCTCGCTGTAACTGAGCATCATAATTCGGTCCGGCATGGAGTACTTTATTATAAGTATCAAGCGCTTTGGAATAATTTTTTGCACAGAAAAGAACGTCACCATATTCTTTCAGAATCAAACTATTCGGTTCGGCTTTCGATAAGTAGTCTTCGTAAAAGGGAATAGCACTTTTACAATCATTTTTAATAACGCTTTGTCTTCCCAATTCCAGAATGGCATAAAGTTTTTCCTCTTCGGCGCGCATCTTTTGCCAGTCAATGTTTGATAGCAATGTTATAACATCTTCATTTATTGCGTCTATCTCTTTTGCTTTATTTGCTAAAGCTAGGGCTGCTTCAAAATCTCGTTCGATCAATTTAACAGAACCCATTGAAATAATTGCCTGAACATTTTCCGGGCGCGCTTTCAAAACACTTTCTAAATATTGTTTTGCTAGTTCGATATCACGGTTTATCCAGACAGAAACTTGTGCGCGGAAGAGTTGGTAATCTAAATTATTTGGATAATCTTGCAGTAGGTTGTCTGTAAGCTCAATTGCTTTATCAAACTCACGGCTCCATGCTGAGATTCGTGCCCATCTGAAACGAAGTGATGCATCTTTTTCATCCGGATTCTGTTCGAAAAATTTATCAAGCATTACCAATGCGCTATCGTACTCTGCCAAGTAATCGTAATACTCTGCTGCCATTTTTATAGCATCTATATCTGCCGGGTTCGATGCAAGCAGAACCTTAGCGTTATCTAATTTTTCTCTGTAAGTTTTTGTACGCGTGTCGGTAACGTAAGTCCATTTCTCTTTATAGCGTGAGTCGTCGGGTTTTGTTACACCGATAAATTGTAATTGCTTATAAGCTTCTTCAAGACGATTTGTTTGGATAAGTTCATCAACCAATTTGAATCTTGTCTCGAGGTCTTTTGGATTTCTTTTTAGAACACGATAGTAACGGTCAATCGGATATTCTTTCTCGAACGCACGCGGATCTTCTTGAGTTACGTATGCTTTGTTTGTTGCCATATCAAGTCCGTCCTGCGCTTCCTTGAAGAACGGTTTGAAGCCAAGTGCATTCTCGAATGCTTTTATTGCAATTTGATATTTACCAAGCCACATTGTAAAATAACCGTAACGACTCCATAAACGCCAATCGCCTGGATAACGGTCGGTAAATTTTTTAAGAATTCTTTCGCCCTTAACGATACTGCCGGTTTTTGCAAGAACTTCCGTGTAACGGAGTATTTCATCCGGCGAAGCATTATCATCGCGTTTTAAGTATTCATCATACCACTGCTCAGATTTATCCCAGATCTCCATTAGCTTATATGTTTTTCCAATCTCGAGATAATTAAACGGTTGGTTTGGATCTATTGCGATCTCGCGTAAATGTCCTTCAATTTTTTTGTTTAGTATCGGGTACCAAATATCAAGAAGCCGCTGAAGATTCTTTTCATATTCCGCTCTCTTTGTTGCATCTCTCGTTTCGATTGAAATAGCGCGCCTGTAATCTAATCTGCCGTATTCATATTGCTGGCGTTTCTCAAAACATGTTGCACGCAAGTTATAACCTTCGGATTCTTGCGGCATGGCAGTGATGTATTTGTTTAATTGATCTACAGCTTCGCCGTAACGTCCGGCTTTCATATGAAGCAGAGCTGTGTACTTATAAATTCCTATATCAACTTTTTGCTGCTGTGTAAAAGAAATTTGCGAAAGCAAAATTAGAATGAGAATAGATATTTGTATGCGAGATTTAATCATATTTATTTTTATTATAAAAACTTATAACCCTCTCAAGCGGATTCTTGTTTATTAGTTCACGGGCATTATTTCCCAAGCCAATTTATCAAAAATTATGCAAAAAGTAACGAACGAATGGAATCTTTGATTAAGCTTAGTTTTTCAACAAAATGGGAATTGGGGCTAGGAGATCTTGCTTTAATATGAAACGGTAATTTAAAATTATCTCATTTTAGAATTGAAAATAGATGAACGGTTGTATATCTGCCGACTTAAACTGTGCAATGAGCCAAATTACAAAAGCGAGTAAAATAATTTTTCCGGCAAGCGGCAGCGCGGTTATTGATCTCTTAATTGCAGCTTCAATCTTAACCGGGAAGAAGTGAGAAACAAAACCGATAATGATCAATCCGAATATTAACGGCATCTTTTCTACAAATTGTAAAGCAACTTCTCCGTGGAAGAATTCAAAAATTTGAGAAAGCATATCTTTCACAATCTGCAAATCGTTCAATCTAAAAAGCAGAAATGAAAAGGCGATGAAATGAAATGTAATTATAATCTGGAAGAATCTTAAAAACTTTGTGTTGTGGATCTTTAATGCTTTATAAAGTTTTTCTTTGGGCTTTTTCAAGAACAAAGCTATTGACATCAGCACGCCGAAGTATAATCCCCAAAGAATAAAATTCCATCCTGCACCGTGCCATAAACCGCAAACAAAAAATGTAATTAGAAGCGCAATCACATTGCCGAAATTTCTCCAGCTTCGTAATGAAATTTGTACCGGTTTGAAAAGATAATCTAGAAGCCATTTGGAAAGTGAAATATGCCAGCGTCGCCAAAAATCCGCAAGGCTTGTTGCTTTGAACGGAGAGTTGAAGTTATCCATAATTTTGAAACCGAGGAATAAAGAGATTCCGATTGCTAAATCAGTGTAACCGGAAAAATCGCAGTAGAGACGAATTGCATAAGCATAGATTGCCAGCAAGTTTTCCACGCCGGTGTATCGAAGTGGAAATTCAAAAATTCTTCCGATGAAATTATCTTCGAGATAACTGCTTAGTATAACCGTCTTCAGCAATCCCGAACAAATTAAAAATACCGCTCTGCCGAGATCATCTTTCGAAATGAACGGTTCCTTATTTATCTGCGGAAGAAAATCAGCCGCACGGTCTATCGGTCCCATTAAAACGTTTGGAAAGAAAGAGAGATATAAAATGAAATCGAGAAAATTCTTAGTTGGCTTTAGTGTATCGTAATAAACATCAAAGATGTATGTAAGCGCCTTAAAAGTATAGAAAGAAATACCAATCGGTAGAAATATTGCGATCGGATTAAATTCCGTTCCGCGTAAATCGCTGATCGCCTGCAATAAAAAATTAGTGTATTTAAAGTAACCGAGAAGAGCAATGTTAAGAATAAGAGCAAGAACAAGAAAAACTCTTTTCTTAGGAAAACTTTCTGTTGAAGTTATCCATCTTCCGAAAAAAAAGTTGATAACTGCCGAAACGATTAGAATAGCGGCGAAATATTCTGTGGACTTGTAATAGAAATAGAAGGAAAAAACTATCAACGAGATTATTCTAGCCCGGTTGTTATTCTTAAACAGATTATAGATAACAAGAAAGAAGAAAAATAGAATTAGAAAAAGACTTGTGTTGAATAAAAGCGGATCGCCGGATTTATACTTAAGAAGATTCCAAATGTTTTCTATTTTGATATTAGAGAGCACTATGAAATATTTTTATTGTAAGAAGTATAATTGCCATTTATCCGAATGAGTCTAAATTTAACCGATCTGTGATTCTTCGTCCTCGGCTTCGCCGATTCCTCAGAATGACTTCGTCATTTGCCGAGCTTTATATCAAGCAGCTTTTGAAGATCGCCGACGTTTTTCAAACGGAGTACTTCATAGCTTTTAAACCTAACACTGAAAAATTTTTCTACTGCTAAGATAATATTAACATGATTCAAAGAATCCCAGCCCGGAACTTCCGGCGCCATTGTTTCATCTTGAAGATCAAAATCATCAAGATTCAATTCGTTAAGGATTACTTTTTTTAATTCTTGTGAGATCATTATCTGCTCCAAACTTGTTTGTCTTCACGATTTAAAATTCTTTCTTTATTAGCTTTTCTGCTTGGTTTGCCGGCAGAACTTTTTATAAGCCATCTTGGCGGGACAAAGTAAACTATATGAATGTTAACGTCAATTGCCATTCCGGCTTTTAATATTGCAAGGCGTAAATCATTCTTCTCTTTTTCAGTTTCTATTTTTGTCTCTGCAACAACTGCAATTTGCTCGGTTCCCATTTTTTCATCTTCTTCACCGAAAGCAATTACACGGCCTGGTATAACACCTTCAACTTGATTAATAGTATCTTCAATATCTTCGGGATAAATATTTTTTCCGGCTACAATTATTAAATCTTTTTTTCTTCCGATGATGAAAAATTCATCCTTGTATATAAATCCGTAATCGCCGGAAAAATACCAGCCGTTCTCAACTACTTCTGCTGTTTTTTCGGGATAGTTACGGTAACCATCGAACATAGAAACAGATTTAACTGCAACTTCTCCTACTAATCCATCGGGAATGTCTTTTCTGTTTTCATCTACAATACGCGCATCGCAGCCGCCGATAAGTTTCCCCGATGAAACACACACACGAACAACAGAATCTTTACCGGCAAATTTCATTACACCTTTAGATAATTCATTTCTGTCAACATAAAGTTCTGTTATTGGTTTTCCGGGTTCGTGGATAGTTAATGCCAATGTTACTTCCGCCATTCCGTACAAACAAGAAAGTGCGAGCGGATTGAGTCCGTATTTCTCAAACTTAGCAACAAACTTTTGATGGCTGTCATACCGTATCGGTTCTGCAGAGTTAACAGTAGCTCTTAAACTGGAAAGAGAAATTTCATTTAACTCATCATCGTGAATTTTTTCTGCAAAAACATTATAAGAAAAGTTCGGCAAGCAAGTTAATGTTGCTTTTTCTTTAGTTATTACTTCCAGCAAAAGTATCGGCGCTAGAACCCATTCGAAGGGATTCATCTGAACAGTTGTAATTCCATATGCTAGAGGAATATGGAAACAAGCAATCAATCCGAAATCGTGATACAAAGGCAGCCAGCTTGCAATTTTATCTTGCTCGGAAAATTTAAGAGCAGCACCTAAATTTTTTACGTGATTTAAAATCGCACGGTGAGATAACACAACCGGCTTTTGTAATCCTGTTGTGCCGGATGAATGTTGTAACAATATCGGATCTGTTTCTTTTACTGATAATGCGATCTGTTCAACTTCCGCATCAACTTTAGGATCAATTTCTGTTTTTATGTCCCATTCAAGTGGAAAGAAAACGGATTTAATGGTATTGCCTTCTTTTTCTATAAGAGGTCGAATTGCAGGATCAAGATCGCGTTCGGTTAAAATATAATCGAGACCGGAACGCTGTGACATTCCTTCGAGTCCTTGGCGAAATTTATCGGGATGAAGACGCGGATTCGGATAAGCAAGAACAGCAGGTAAAGCACCTGCGCGGGAAATTCCAAGATACAACGGATAGAGATACGGATTGTGTCTTATAACAATTGCACAAACGTCACCGGGTTTTATCCCGGCTTCTTTTATTCTTACCGAAAATTTCTTCGCAGTCTCGATCAAATTTTTGTAAGTCCAGCGTATCGGTTCTTCTCCGGCAACCCAATGTACTATTGCTTCACGTTTGGGGTTTCTTTGAGCATTGCTTTCCCATCTTTGCCAAAGAGTTTTTTCTGGGATTGATAATTTTTCAGGATCTTCATTTTGGAAATTGTTCATGCAATCTCAATAAATATTAATTCACAAATTGATTATCTATTTAGTGCATCAAAAGAATAGCTTAGCTGGTTGATATTACCTGTTATCGGCGTTTTTCTTCCTTGAAAAATAGTAAGACTTGAGTAGTCGGTTTTATCCGGCAGATTTTCAAAAAATGAAAATGCAGGCGAAAAAATATTCATATTATCTAATAAAGCTAGTTGAATCTTAAGTAAAGCGGGATTCACTTTTTGATCAAGTTGATTTAATAACTGTGGTTCGGTTGCTGATACTTCTTTGATGTCGCTAAGTAAATCAACACTCTTCAATTTAAAATTGATCACCGGAATTTCGTAATCTAAGTTAATGAAGGAGATCGCATAAAGAATTACAATTGTAACTCCAAGAATGATCAAGGGTTGTCTAAACTTATTCTCCTGTTCCATTTAATAATCATCCATTCTTATTTATAAAAAATAATTCAAATCTTTTTGTGCAGTAACGAAGAGTGTCTTTTGCCTGTTGATTTGTCTTAACAGTTTTAATATTAGTCGGTCAGATCAGCCATAAAGAAGCGCTGGGCATATAAAAAAAATTGAAAACAAATTTTGAAAGTATGAAGTTAATATGCATACAAAATAATTTTAATCAGAAAAAAATCAAAAATCTATAATAAATTGTAACAATGCAGGCGTAATTATTCAACAATATTAAATTACCTTTTGTCTTCCGAGCTGCTGATCTTTTTTTCGTGTTCCGTGATTTTATACTTTAGATTTTTTTCCATAGCTATTAATTCGGAAATTTTTGCAGTAAACTCTTCTTTTCGTGTTTCAACATTAACGGTTTCGGCTTTAAGATCGCGCAGTTCATTCCTCATTTTGGAAATATGTTCTTTTAATTCATCAAGTTCGCGTGAGCTTTGTGCAACCTCAAGACTTAGCTTTTGTTTGTTCTCCTTTAATCCGGAAAAATTTTCGCTGGTCTGATTAAATAATTGTTTAATTTCTTTTTCCAAAGATTCCTTTTTAATTTCTATAGAAGAAGTTTCTGAACGAAGCTGCTGCATATTAATTTTTTGCTTATTCGCTTCGTCTTTAAGTTTTAAGACCTCGTCGTTTAATTCGGAAAATTCTTCTTTAAGATTCCTCATAAACTGTTCAGTTGCTGCTCGTTCTTTTTGTAATACTTTCGTCATCCCGCCGTATTCAGCTATCTGAGTGGTTTTTTCAAGAAGAATTTTCTCTTTGCTGTTGAGTTCTTTTTCTTTATCTAAAACGTCCTGTCGCAGAGAACTCAATCTGTTTTTAGCGGCGCTGAGCTCTTCGGTAAATTTGAGAAGCACCTGCGAAAAATTATTTTCAACTACAAGATGCGCTTCTTCAACTTCGAATTTACGTTTTTCAATTTCTTCGATTGCATTTTGTTTTTGCTTAAGTGATTCGGAATAATTTTCTTCTTCGTTTCTATAAAGCAAGATCTTTTCCTGAATTTCATTCCTAACAACTTCATATTTATGAATTTCATCGGAGAGAGAATTTCTTTTTTCGGATAAAGCATACACGTCAGTTTCCAATTTTTGAGCATTCTCTTTAGCAAAATTGAATCTTAAATCCAATCCGTCATATTCTTTTTGTTTTGCTCTAAGTTCTTCAGAAAGAGAATCTTTTTGGTTTGAATACTCGGCAAATAATTTTTCTTTTTCGGCAAGCTGTCCAACAATGGCAGAAAGAGATAATTCAAGATTTGATTTAATATCCTCAGATAAAGTTATTTTTTCATCTAATGCTTTTATGGTTGCGCTGCGTTTAACTTCTTCGGCTCTTTGCTGAGAAATCTGCTCGATAAGTTCTGTTTCGATTTCTTTAACTCGGGTTATGGATTCATCAATGCTTCCGCCGTATTGACCGATAATCCTGCTCAGTTTTTCTTCTTCAAGGCGTAACGAGGCAACGTTTTGCTGGACTGAACTATATTCATTTAAGAGGTTTTCATAAGAAAATTTTAAATCATTGTAGTGTTTATTAAGATTGTCAATCTCATCTTTGCGGGCATCTAATCCGCTTGCGGCATATTCCTCTGTTTGAGTTACAAAGAGAGATTTTTTCTCTTCCAAAGATTCTATGGAATTGGTCAATTCACGGACCATTCCGGTCTTAGAATCAATTTCATTTTTGAATTCCTCAGCTTGCTTCTGAAGTTCGTTAAACTGGTTACGTGCTTCGGTAAGTTTGTTGTCTAGTTCAATAAGATTCTGGTGTTTCTGAAGAACTGTATGGAGCGTATTCTTAAGTTCATCATTCTCTTCAACAAGTTTTTCTATTTCACTTTTTGTCTTAGATGAAAAGAGACTCATCTTATAGCTACTCCCATGATTGGCTGGTTATATTTATTCCTGGTAAAGATAATAAACTTTGTGAAATGTATCTCTATTTTTATTAATAAACGGGCAGACTTTTCCATTATTAATCTTCCTGCGTGGAGACATCAGATTTAATCGTTTTCAAGGAAGCTATATATATTGCTACCCCGACAGCTATGGAGAAAAGTATTATTCTAACAAATACTCTTTGTGTAAAAAAGATTGCAGAAATACTGATTGCTGTTGTCATCATAACTATAGACGTTATTTTGGATTTTAGCGACATACCTTTTTTCTCGTAGAAATCACGAACCGTTTTTCCGAATCTTGGATGGTAGATCAACCAGTTATAAAACTTTTCGGAACTCCTTGCAAAACACCATGCCGCAATGATCATAAAAATTGTTGTAGGCATCAGAGGAAGAAAAATACCGATCACGCCAAGACCAACAAATATCCATCCTAATACAATTAATAATAACTTTGAAGGCGAACTATATTTCATCAAATAAATATTCTTTCAATTTTTTTTACTCTTGCGAGGAAAAGTGTGATTACATTTAATTATTCATTGATAATTTTTTCCAGGTAATCACGGTACAAAGATTTTGGTATGCTATCTATAAGAGAATGAAATTCTTGTCTATTTATGAATCCTTTTTGATAAGCTATCTCCTCAATACAAGCGACTTTCAATCCTTGTCTATCCTCAATAACTCCGAAAAAATTTGATGCTTTCAATAATGCTTCAGGAGTTCCCGTATCTAACCATGCAACTCCGCGTCCAATCTTTTCAACGTGTAACTCACCGGCATCTAAGTATTTTTTGTTCACGTCGGTTATTTCAAGTTCGCCTCTTGAAGAAGGTTTTAGTTTTTTTGAAATGCCAACAACTTTGTTATCATAAACATATAGCCCCGGAACAGCAAAATTAGATTTAGGCGTTTTCGGTTTTTCTTCAATGCTTATTGCTTTTCCGTTCTTATCGAATTCAACAATTCCATAACGCTCGGGGTCATTTACCTGATAAGCAAAAATTGTTGCACCGTTTTTAAGTTGTTCTACGGAACGATAGAAAAAATTTAGAGTGCCGTAAAAAATGTTATCGCCAAGAATTAAAGAAACAGAATCTTTCCCGATGAATTTTTCTCCGATGATAAATGATTCTGCAATACCATTTGGTGCAGATTGAATTGCATATTCAATTCTTAATCCAACATGTGAACCGTCACCGAAAAGTTTTTTGTAGAGAGGAATCGTTTCTTCATTTGAGATGATCAAAATTTCTTTTATTCCGGCAAGCATTAATATAGATAGAGGATAGTAGATAAGCGGTTTATCGTAAATTGTAACAAGTTGTTTACTATAAACACGGGTTACGGGATACATCCGCGTACCGGAGCCCCCGGCTAAGATAATTCCTTTCATAAAATTTTCCGTTCTACTTTGTTCAATTTATAACTGTAATATAAGCCGTTTTGATTAATAATTCCTTTTCATCGGCAACAGAGAACTTATATTCTCCGGTTTTAGTAAATGTATATTTGAAAAAAACATCTTCCCAGTCAGAGTTTAACTGATATTTTTTAGAAGCAACAAATTCATCGTAATCAATGCTGTAATTACTTTTACGCATAATGGTAACATGAATACGTTCGGTGTTAAGCGGGCTGTTGCTTTTCAAGTATAAACAGACCAAACCGCCATCTGATTTCAATGATACATTTTGTTTTGGATTTATTGGAATGCCGGATAAAACATTCTCACAAAAAACTGCTTCAACGTTTGCATTGTTATTAGCAGTTACGGATTCTTCCTTTAAGGTTTCTTTATAATTACCGACAATAATAGTTGTTGTGGCTATTCGGTTTTGGTTGGCATCGGTAAAATAAATCTCAAACTTTCCGTCTTTTGCAAATTTGAAATTGCATGCGAGCCAATTCTTGTCCTTTTCAATCCTATAAACTTTATTAAATTGATTTTGTTTTGATCCTTCGGCTGTTCTATCTATAAAAAGAAAGACAGCGCTGCCGGGAATTTTTTTGTTTCCGGTGTTAAGCAGAAAACAGATAGTTTGGTTAAGGGAAATATTTTTTGAGTAAATGATATCAATCGGTTCACCGGCTTGTGTGTATGCTTTGCAGATTGTTATATGCTGGGCCGAAGTTTGTACGAATAAAAATAATATGAGGATAGTAATTTTTAGTTTCAAAATTTTGCGAAGAAATTTAATCGAATAATAAACTAAAACATGAAATTATCCAACATATGTTTGGTAATAGATAATTAAATTTTTGGAGTACAACTCTGATAATTGAGAGAAATTTATATGTGAATTAAATCATCACCACACCGCTTTAATGTTCATGTTATAGTTTTGTGTGATAAGAGAATTTCATCATCTTTGGCTTAGCCAATCGTTCAAAATCCTGATAAGACATTTGAATCAACTCAGTATGACTGCACGCATTGAACGCAATTTCTTTATCTTTTGCCAAACTCTCTTCAGCATAAACATCTAATCCGTAAAGATTACCAAACGGGGGCATTGCACCGACTTCACACTCCTGAAATTTATCTTTGAACTCAACTTCGTTTGCCAATCTTGCATTTTTACCGCCGAGAGATTTTTCCAACAAATCAAAATCAACTTTGTTCGATGCAGGCAAAACACACATCGCTAACTTCCCGTCTATCTTAATTAAAACAGTCTTAGCTAGTTCTTTACCTTTAATATGAGCAGAAGCTGCAATTTCTTGAGAAGTATAAGCGAGCGAATGATTGATGCTTACATACCTAACTTTGTTATGATCCAAAAATTCCTTTAACATTTTGGTTGGCATAACTCCTCCGTTTTTTATGAGAAGGTTAGTCTATTTGTAAAAATCACTGTTTCGTAAATTCCATTATAACCGGAAGTTTAATTCCTCCCTCCTCTATTTGCACAGTTACAGATAATTTATTACCGGCTAAGATATAAGGTACAACCTCAGTTGTGCCATCACTACTTTTTACTGAAATCTCTTTATCGGTAGAGCTCCAGGTTCCGGTTTCAGTTACGGTGCCACTTTGATCTGTTTGAGTCATTTGGTAAGTCTTGTTGCTCCTTAAAATAAGTGTTATCTGAACACCTGCCTCAGCAGGAGTTTGCACAATGGTTTGCCCCTGGCGGGTCATTGTAAGTTTTGTTAATACCCATGTCCCGACCAATTGATCTTCCGGAGAAACAGGGTTATCCTCTTTGCAACTATTAACAACCAAAATGCAAATTGAAATCAATAACAAGAGAAGTATTTTTTTAGCAGCCATAATTCCTCCTTGCTGGTTAGAAATAAAAATTTATTCAACAATTAGTTAGATTGCTGTTGAAATATTCTATAAGGAAGAAAAAGCAGAAGTATGTAATTTGTTCTGCTATAATGTAGCAACTTGCTTCATCTTATTCAACCATCTACCCGCCGGAAATAGGTGCAATTTTATTAGCGAAAAAATCTGATTCCTAATAAAGTTTTTATAAATTTGTCAAAACAATAATTCAATTGCATTCAAATGACCGAAGAAAAAATAAAAACACATAAGAATAAAAATCCATGGAGCTGGATTCCCACTCTCTATATTGCAGAAGGGTTACCATATGCTATAGTGATTACAGTTTCAGTGATCATGTATAAACGTCTTGGAATTTCTAATGCAGACATTGCTTTGTATACAAGCTGGCTTTATCTGCCGTGGGTGATCAAACCTTTGTGGAGCCCAATCGTTGATATTTTAAAAACAAAACGATTTTGGATCTACACAATGCAATTGTTTATCGGCGCAGGAATGGCAGGTGTTGCATTCACAATTCCGATGCCCGATTTCTTTCAATTTACACTTGCATTTTTTTGGCTGATAGCATTCAGCTCTGCAACACATGATATCTCCGCCGATGGTTTCTATATGCTTGCACTTTCCGAAAGTCAGCAATCTTTTTTTGTCGGAATAAGAAGTACATTTTATCGAGTTGCAATGATTGCAGGACAAGGATTGCTTGTAATATTTGCCGGATATTTGGAAAGCACGTTGGCACTTGGTCCTGCGGAACTTAAAGTAATTGCTAATCCAAATAAATTTTTTGAAGAGACAATTAAAATTGACTCAATTGGAGCGAAACAGTTAAGCGGAAATTTAAGATTGATAGCAAATCCTTCTTATTTAGAAATCAGCACCCGTCCTCAAACAAGAGAGTCTGCAGATTTCTATTCAACCTTTGCTCATAACTTTAATATCATGAACGGTTTTATTAAAGAGCGGAGTGTTATTTCAGATACAACTACGCGGACTGATCTTGTAGGAAATATTGGGATAGTGAAATTTTATCTTTCAAAGCAGCCGGATAAAGATGATGAGTATATAGTAAACTTAGATTATATAGAAGGGAATCACGGAATAAAAATAATCGAAGGTAAAACATTAAAGTTTACTGCTTACAATTGGAATAAACCTGCATTTGCTGTTTTTCAACTTGACTCAACTATTGCAAAAAAAACTGAGGCAACATTTCAAGCTAAGGTAGATAAAGTACCTCTCGCTTGGGTTTTCACATTTTCAGTAATTGGAATTCTTTTTGTTCTCTTTTTTATTTATCACAAAGTAATATTACCCAAACCGATAACAGATAAACACATAGGAGTGAATAGGCAAAGTTCTGTAATGAAAGAATTTTTCAGAACCTTTTTCCGCTTCTTTGAAAAGAAGAAGATAATAATTGTAATTGCGTTTTTGCTGCTGTTTCATTTCGGTGAAGCGCAGTTAGTAAAGATGGCAGCACCGTTCATGCTGGATAACAAAGAGACAGGTGGATTAGGATTAACTACATCTGATGTAGGTTTTATTTATGGAACCATAGGCATTATTGCATTAGTTATCGGCGGACTTCTTGGAGGATTTGCAATCTCAATAAAAGGATTGAGATTCTGGCTCTGGCCAATGCTTATTGCTATTAACATTCCGGATCTGCTTTATGTTTATATGGCTTATGCCCAGCCAAATAATATTTGGATTATTTATTCATGCGTAGCAATAGAACAATTTGGTTATGGTTTTGGATTTACTGCATTACTTATGTATATGATTTATGTATCAGAGGGCGAATACAAAACTTCTCACTATGCAATAGCAACCGGCTTTATGGCGCTTGGTATGATGCTGTCCGGTATGATCAGCGGATTAATTCAAGAAGCGGTAGGTTATAAATTATTTTTCATCTGGGTTGTTGTTGCCGCTGTTCCTTCTTTTCTTATTGCAAAATTTATTCCTCTCGAGTATCAATTCGGAAAGAAAAAGCTGACGGAATAATTTGTTTAATTGAAGGACGGTAAGTACAACATTAATACTGTCCATTCGTCTTAATCATCAAACAAATGGAGTTATGTTGAATTCCGAACAAGTAATTGAAGTTCGCGGACTCACTAAAAAATTTGGCAGTCTTACGGCGGTTAACAATCTTGATCTAAATGTTTACCGCGGAGATGTGTTTGGATTTTTAGGACCGAACGGAGCCGGTAAAAGCACAACAATTAGAATGCTGCTCTCGCTAATCAAACCAACAAGCGGCGAGATGAAAATTTTTGGTAAGTCCATTACAAAAAACAGAAAAGAAATTTTTTCGAAGATCGGCGCAATTGTAGAGAAGCCTGATTTTTATCTTTATCTATCTGCATATAAGAATTTAGAAATTCTTGGTAAACTTTCCGGCACAGATACTTCAAAGAAAAAAATTATGGATATGCTGGAATTGGTTGGTCTTGAGAAGCGATACAAAAGTAAAGTGAAAACTTATTCCCACGGAATGAAACAGCGTCTCGGTCTTGCGCAAGCTCTTCTTCACGATCCCGAATTGATCATACTCGATGAACCAACAACCGGTCTCGATCCTCAAGGGATGAAAGAGATTCGTGATTTGATAATTTATCTAAGCAGAGAAAAAGGGAAAACAATTTTTCTATCGTCTCACATTCTTCACGAAGTTGAGTTAATTGCAACAAGAATGATCATTATTAGTAAAGGAACCACACAAGTTGAAGGAACAGTTGAAGAACTCCTAAAGAGCGAAAAGGTTGTTGTAACATTCGAAGTAGATAAGATTGAAGATGCGATGAGAACAGTAAATGAATCTAAGTGGAAAGGAAATTTTAAGTCAATATCAAAGAGTGAAATTAATTTTGAATTAACGAAAAATGAAATTGCACTGCTAAATAAGTATTTAATTGAGAAAGGAATATTAGTAAGCGCGGTTGTTCCGGTTCGTTCTCTCGAAGATTACTTCTTAAGAATTACGGAAGGAGGAGCTAAATGATCACATTAATTTGGCTTGAACTTCAAAAAATGTTTAAGAAGTGGAGAACATATATTGGGTTTATTGCGATCGGGCTTCTCACTCTTATAGTTCAATTGGCACTTTACTTTACCGGACAAAAAATGATTGACAGCCAATTGAGGAGCTTTGAACAATCTTTCATAGTGGTTGGAAATTTATTTAACGGATATTTCATTGCCCATTTGATTTTGGGCGCTTTGATAATTCACGTTCCCTTCCTGATTGTTCTTGTCGGAGGAGATCTTCTTGCCGGCGAAGCTACTGCAGGAACATATCGAATGCTTCTTACACGTCCCGCTTCCCGTTTGCAAGTTGTTACAGCAAAATTTATAGCCGGACTTATTTATGTAGTAGTTCTATTAGTATGGCTTGCATTTCTAAGTATTGGAGTTAGTTTAATAATCTTTGGCTCCGGTCCGCTTCTTTCATTTGGCGGCGGCGGAATAGTGATTATCGCCGAGAACGATATTCTATGGCGGTTCTTAGGCGCATTTGCATTTGCTGTTTTAAGTATGACAACTGTAATTTGTTTTGCTATTTTATTTTCTTCACTTGTTCAAAATGCAATAGGACCAATTGTTTCCACAATGGCGTTAATTTTTATTCTATTAATTCTATCGGCTCTTCCGGTGGAGTTTCTTCAAAATCTGCGTCCTTATTTTTTCACCAGTCATATGTTTCAATGGGATGGTTTCTTCCGGGATCCAGTTGATTACAGCGACATATTAAATTCTACTTGGATTCTTCTGGGGCATATTGCGGGATTATATCTTATCACGACTTACATATTTATAAAGAAAGATATTTTGAGTTAGGGAGTAATTATGAAAAAAATAATTATTGCATTGGTTTTGGTGTTTAGTATCGCTGTATCGGCTCAACAAAAAGATCCGAAGAGAATATTGGATGCAGTTCGCCAAAAATTTAATCAAGCAAAAGATTATCAAGTTGATGTAAGCGTAAAACTTGATATGAGCTTTATTAAAGTTCCGGATATGAATGTGAAAGTATTTTTTAAGCAGCCGGATAAAGTAAAACTGCAGTCGGAAGGATTTGCTATGATACCCAAGCAAGGGTTAAATTTTTCACCTGCTCAATTACTTAAAGGAGATTTCACAACTATTTATGTCCGTTCGGAAACAGTTGAGAATCATAAAATTGATATAGTGAAAGTGATTCCAAATAGTGATTCATCCGATGTTATTCTTTCTACATTATGGATTGATGCTGCTGAATCTGTAATTCGCAAAGCAGAGACTACCTCTAAAAAAGGGGGAACGACACAAATCGAATTGATTTATGAAAGCTATGAATTCGGATTGCCATCACAGATAAAATTATCTTTCAATTTGGGCGATGTTAAGATGCCGGCAAATCTTTCTCAACAATCCAACGAAAAAACCGGCACAGACAAAAAAAACAGAAGAAGAAGAGGATTGCCGGAAGATGAATCTATAAAAGGAAGCGTTATAATGACCTATAAGAATTACCAAATCAACAAAGGTATTCCGGATAGTTTTTTTGTTGAGAAAGAAAAAGAGAAGAAGAAACAATTAAATTAACGTAGAGACTCGATTCATCGAGTCTAATAAAATAAAGAGACTTCATAAATGAAGTTTCTACATTAAAAAATTATTTATTTGAACCGACCATATTAATATTCAATTCAATTTTTTCGGCAACCTTGTTTCCTACCAAAGCATTATCAACATCGTACTCGGAAAGATTAATATTAAATTTTGCCCGAACTCCCAACAGATCACCCGGCGCACGTTTTTTTGTTTGATCATTTTCATCTAGGTAAGTAGCATCAGCATTTGCAACAACTTCTTTTGTAACACCATGCATTGAATAATTTCCTTTTACCTTGAATTCAAGTCTGTTATCGCCTGTTTGTTTTACATCGCTCACGGAAATGATCTCGAAAGAAACTTCAGGATACTTTTCAGCATTTAGCCAATTAGCACTTTGTAAATGGTGATTGCGTAATTCAATTCCTGTATTTATGGAAGCAACTTTAATAGATATTTTTCCTTTTAAGGTCTTAGCAAAATTAGCCACATCAAATGAAACAGTTCCCGATATCGCCGACCCGGTTCCGGTAATATCTTCAAGAGGCGTTGCGCTAAAAAACGAAGCTTGATTTCTTCCATTTTTATCTTCGAAATTAAAAGTTTGTGTTCCCGCTGCTTTAACTTTGAATCCTTGTGCGGATATTATTGTGCTAATAAAAAGAATTGTTAAAAAGGATGAGATAAATTTATTCATTAATAACTCCTTCGTTGATCATTACTAAACATTTGTTAAATCAGGAAAGTTCAGTTGACCTTTTCTTATTCCTAAAAAGATAAAATAAAAGACTGCCGATAAAAATAGTTATTACACTAAGTATAAGACTAAGATCAAGTCCCCAAATAAATTTATTTACCCACTCTTTTTGAACCATATCCGGGAACAATTCATCTTTCTTTTCGATTAGTACTTGTGTTCTTGTGAAGATGTGTCCGCCGTAGGCAACCCAAATGATTAATGATGCGACGATTATTACTGCGGCGCCGAGAAGAGTTCTTTTCTGTTTTGAGTTCATGGTAATTCCTTTCACTTCCGTTAATGCTTTTGGAATATACTAAATAATGAATAAAATCATTATCATAAAGAATCTATCAAATTGAATCTTACTATGAAATGATTTAATTTTTCACCACCATTAATTAAATAAAAATCGAAAAGAAATAATTTTAAAAGGGTTATAATGAAAATTCATGAGTACCAGGCAAAAGAGACATTAAAAAAATTCGGTGTTCCTGTTCAAGACGGAGTAGCGATAAAGAACTTATCGGAATTTGACAATGCGATTTCACAACTTCAAGCGAGAGGAATAAATCAGTTTGTAGTCAAATCACAAATTCATGCAGGCGGAAGAGGAAAAGGAAAACTTTACAATCCAAACAACAGAGAAGAATTGATTTTGGAAGGCGGAGTTAAGTTTACAACTTCAATTGATAAAGCCAGAGAATATGCATCAAAGATGCTCGGAAATTTATTAGTTACACATCAAACCGGAGCTGAAGGGAAAATCGTAAAAACACTTTTCATTACCGAAGGACTTGATTATAAAAAAGAATTGTATCTAGGAATACTTCTTGACCGCGGTGTTTCAAAAAATGTGATAATGGCATCAACAGAAGGCGGAGTTGAAATTGAAAAAGTTGCCGAAGAAACTCCGGAAAAAATTATTAAAGAATGGATCGAACCATCAGTGGGTATTCAATCTTATCAAGCACGTAAACTTGCATTTGGACTTGGGCTTGAAGGAAATGCTTTTAAGAGTTTTGTTCCTTTCATGATGAAACTCTATAAAGCATACGAAGAAACAGATGCATCTATGCTTGAGATCAATCCGTTAATAATTACTAACGATGATAAAATTGTTGCACTTGACGCTAAAATGAATTTTGATGATAATGCATTATACCGTCATCCCGAAATTGTTGCTTACCGCGATCTTGATGAAGAAGATCCGCTGGAAATTGAAGCATCGAAGTTCAATCTCAATTACATCAAACTTGACGGTAATGTTGGATGTATGGTGAACGGAGCGGGATTGGCTATGGCTACAATGGATATAATAAAATTAGCAGGCGGTGAACCGGCAAACTTTTTAGATGTCGGCGGCGGAGCTAACAAAGAAACAGTTGCAAATGGTTTCAAAATTATTTTATTGGATCCAAATGTAAAGGCAATCTTGATAAATATTTTCGGCGGCATAGTTCGCTGTGATCGTGTTGCTCAAGGAGTAATTGATGCAGTGAAAGAAATTTCGGTTACTGTTCCGGTTGTAGTTCGTCTTGAAGGAACAAATGCAATTGAAGCAAAAGAACTTTTAGAGAACTCAGGACTAAATTTTGAAGTTGCAACTACATTACATGATGCTGCAAAGAAAGTTACATCTGTTCTTACGGCTAAGATTGTTTCATAAAGATTAATTTAATAACAAACTTAAAAGAAAGAAAAAATCAAAAGGTCTGTAAAATATAAAGGAGGATAAAATGACTACCAAATTATGGATATCATTTGATCTTGGAATTAATGGGGATTACGATAGTATTTATGCCTGGTTAGATTCCCACAAAGCTAAAGAAAGTGGTGATAATTTTGCATTTATTGAAAATTATGAATATCAAGGTGAGCTAAAGGATTATTTAAAACGTGATTTGAAACGACATATAAAATTGAGAAAAAGTGACCGGGTTTATATGTTTTCATCTAAACCACTCAAGGCATCCTTCATCTTTGGGCATCGAAAGCGCGCCCCGTGGACGGGATTTGAAGTTGCGGGAATTAGCGGAAGCGATGTATGAGCAAAATTTATAGTCAGATAAACAAAACAGTTATCATAGATTCAGGCTTTTGGTTTGCCCTTTACGATAAAAGTGAAGAAGAACGACATAAAAAGGCGATTGGCATCTTCGATAAAATTAAAGAAACAAAAATTATAATACCCTGGCCAACTTTATATGAAATACTTAAAACCAGGTTCACGAAAAACCGAATTAGTATGATTCAGTTCGAATTATTTCTGAAAAAAGGTAATGTAATTAGACTTAATGATGAAGTATACAAAGAAGATTCTTTGGTAGATACTTTTCAAAAGTCTCTCAATCAAAATAGACCAATTAGCCTTGTTGATGTTGTTATAAGAAATATTATTTCAGACGAAAAAAATAAAATCGATTATTTGGTAACGTTTAACGAAAAAGATTTTGTAGATATCATTAAAAAAAGAAAAATCAAGTTTTTTTATAACGGTTCATAATCACTAAAATGATTGAAATAAAAATTACAATTGACACCGCTTTAAGTCTTCTTCTGGATAGAATGAAGTTCGAATTAAAGTTACGTCAGAAGCAAGGTGTTCTTAAACCGGGACTCAGGCTGGAAAACCTATCATATAAAGATCTTCTTAATTTAATTGAAGCATCGGTCTTCGATACGGTTTTTCTTTTGCCTGTAGATCTGATAACATCAGAAACAAATCTTATACAAATAATTACCGGTACTGTGCGTGCACTTTCTAAAGTTCTTCATCGAGAGGAATTTTTACTTTACACATCGCATCAAGCCAGGAAACTAATTGATCCAATCTATAATTACTTTCAAGATTCACTGAAAGAAAATATATATTCTTACAATTGAGTTGTAATCGTTATTTCAAACGCTTCAAAGACAAACCCAACTTCTTTAAGAAGGCGGGTTTATTAAATTCTGAATAAGCCGTCAAATCCTTTTTCTTTCAAAAAAAACAAAAATGAATTAGTCAAAAAAAATAGAAATTCTTAGTTTTAATAAGGCAATTTCATTCTTTGCTCTTTAGTAGAGTTAATGTTGGTTAAGATTTAGTATATTATAAAGTTTTGTGAGAAAAAGACGATGCATGGAAAATGTAGTGAACAGAATATAATCCAGGTAAAACTATTATTTACAAATCTCTTCGGTAATACTTCTAAAGCCAAATTAAATGTTTGTCCTGCCAGTTTAATTCTATTAGGTGATCACACGCATTATAATGAAGGAGTACTTATATCGGTCTGTATAGATAAATACTGGATATTTCTTATGCGCCGAAGAAGGGATTCTGAAATTAATATTGCTTCAACAGATTCTAATAAATTATTAAAAATGAATTTAGACAGATTAGACGAGCATGAAAATTCAGAATACAAACTTTTGCGAGGATTGATAAGAATACTTAAACAAGATGGAATATTAAAAAACGGATTTGATTGCGTCGTTTCGTCAAGTGTTCCGGAATGTCTGGGTCTCGGATCATTAGCCGCTGAGCAAGTTGGATTTTTAAATGCAATGAAAAAAACATTTTCTCTTAACATCAATAATGATGAGCTGTTGAGCTATGTAAGAAAGAATGAACTTAATCTTGTGGGTAAGATATCAAATATCGCTCATCACTATACCATTCAGTTTGGAAGAGAGAAAAAATTATTTTACATGGATTTGAGAACAAAAGAACATAAGATATTGGCGATTGACAGGGATGATTATTCATTAATAATTTGCGACAGCGGTGAAGAAATTATTGAACCTCAAAAAATATGTAATGAAAGAATTGAAGAATGCGAAGTTGGAGTTAAGGGTTTAAGATTATATATCTGGGGGATAAAAAATTTACGTGATGTTAATATGGATTTTTTGCACAAACATTATCATGTGTTGCCGCATAGAATATTCAATAGGATTCTTTATAACGTAAAGGAAAGAATCCGGGCAGAGGAGGCAGCTAAGTTGATTCGGAAAAAATCATTTAGAGAATTAGGTAATTTAGTAATGGAATCTTATAAAAATTTAGCGGAAGAATATGAACTTAAAAATGAGCATTGTGATTTTCTGGTAAACGAAGCTGTAAAATTGGAAAAAGTTCTTTGTTCGAAAATGATTAGCTGCAGTCCTATACACAGTACATTTAATATTGTAGCAGATGATAAAATTAATCTTTTCAATCAAACCATGGAAAAATTATTTGAACAAAAATTCAATAAACATCTTAAAACATATGTGATTAAACTTGCCGGAGGGGTAAAGAAGATTCCTTTGCATGAATACGAGCCCAGTCCTCAATAATTTTTTTATTGGAGAATATTTTTAATCACACCCGAAATTACCTTCTTAATTTCAACTTGATTTTCACTTTTGTTAGCTATACATTTTCTACCGAATTAACAGGGAGTATTAATGAGTTTTTCTGAAGATTATTTAGGCGAGAATTATGAATCATATTATGACGAAGAAGAAGTAAAATCAAAAGTAAAAATCTGCCGGGAACACATAGATAACGAACATACATTTGCTCATTTAGATTTTATCGAGGAAGTTGTTCAGCACTGTCTTGAATATGATCTTATTGAGGACGGTTTATATCTAACCAATGCGCTGTTAAAAGCTGTTCCGTATAATTCTGATGCATGGCAGTTCAAAGGAATTCTTTTAAACAACACGTTTAATTTCGAAGAAGCATATCACTGCTTTGATAAATCCCTTTCTTTGAATCCCAATGACGTTGAAACGTATATCAACAAATCAATAGCTGAAGACAATTTAGGAATGTTTGAAGATGCGGTCGAATCATTGAAAAGAGCATTAGAGATTGAACCGCATAACGAAGAAACATTGTTTAGTCTTGGTGTTATTTATCAGAAGAAAGAAAAATATACCGAAGCGATCGAATACTTTAATAAAGCAATCGCTGCCGATGAAGAATATTTAGAAGCCTGGTATGAACTTGGATTTTGTTTTGAAAATATAGATCAGTTGGATAAAGCATTATTTGCTTACGATAAATATTTAGAGTATGACCCGAATAGTTTTACCGGCTGGTATAATAAAGGGATTGTTCATTTACGTCTTGAACACTATGAAAAAGCCATTAATTGTTTTGAACTATCCATTGCTCTAAAAGATGATTTCTCTAGTTCATGGTTCAATGTAGGATACGCTTATTCAAGAGTAGCAAGAACTAACGATGCACTCAAGTCTTACAAAAAAGCTTATGATCTCGATCCTTTTGATGAAACGATTCTTTTTAATATGGGTCAGACTTACGAAGAACTCGGATCATACGTTCAGGCGATTCGTTCTTATTCAGAATCCATAAAGCTGGATCCCGAATATTATGAAGCATATCTCGCGCGCGGTTATTGTTATGATCTGGTTGGAAAGTATCAATTGGCTTTGAAAGATTTTAACAAAGCTATTTCATTAACCGGAAATCCCGAAGATGCATGGTTTGCAATTGCAGATCTGGAATATTCACTTGGCAATCTTCAAGAATCAATCAATAATTATTTGAAAGCAACCGAACTTAATAAGGATAATTTTAATGCTTGGTTTAAATTGGCAGAGACCTATACGGAAGTTGGTCTTTGGTTGGAAGGATTAAAATCTTACGACGAATGCATCAGAATAAATTCTTTACATGCAAATTCATTTTACGGAAAAGCGAAGATCAATTTTTTATTAGGACATACTCAGGAAGCAATAGATAATCTTAAATTAGCTTTTGAACTTGATCCAAGTATAAGAAACGAGTTTACGAGAGACTATCCTGAAGTAAAAACATCAAAACTATTCATCAAATTACTTGATGAAAACAAACAATAATTGAAAATGCAATCTCAAAATAAATTTAATCACAATACGAAAATTATCGGTGTAATAGGTCATCCTGTAAAGCACTCATACTCTCCGCTAATGCAAAACATTGCATTAGAATTGACAGGACAAAATTATATCTATCTTCCTTTTGATGTTCCGGCAAACTCATTAAAAGATGCTCTAAAAGGAATTGTTGCACTCGGAATAAAAGGGTTCAATGTTACACTTCCTTTGAAAGAAAAAATTATGCCTTTGCTCAAAGATGTTTCCGAAGAAGCAAACATAGTTGGAGCTGTAAATACCGTCACTAATGAAGATGGCGTTTTACGAGGATACAATACAGATGTTTTGGGAGTGGTTGAATCGTTAAATCCATTTAAGGATGAAATTGCCGGAGCGAAAGTTTCTGTGATTGGTGCAGGAGGAGCGGCACGCAGTGTTATTTATGCTCTCATCCGTAATTTCAAAGTCGGACATATTAATATTATCAATCGCACAGAACAAACTGCCGAATCGTTAAAAGAATATTTTTCCGTCAAGATGCTTTTTAATGACTTCAAAGCGTTCCCACTTTTTCCGCCGGATCTTGTTGAAACATTCCGCGATTCGAAACTTATTATAAACACCACATCAATGGGCATGTATCCGGAGACAGATGATTCCGCAACAACGATCAAAGAATCATTTATGAAAGGACAGATTGTTTTTGATATTGTTTATAATCCTGTAAAAACAAAACTGCTGAAACTTGCCGAGAGTCAAGGCTCTACCATAATCACGGGATTAAAAATGCTGGTCGAACAAGGGGCAAAGTCTTATGAATTATGGTGCGGAGAGAAAATGCCTGTTGAAAAAGTTTATCGCGCTCTTGAATCGTATTTGGTGAGTTAAAAATATTTTCTTATAAAGTATTTGAGTTGGAATTGTAAAGTGCAATGAGTCCGTCTCAGAAATGTCATTCTGAAGGAGCCCTTCAATTCTTCAGGATGAACTCCGCGACTGAAGAATCTCAATCGTGAATAACATCATGCGACAATACTATGTTTATATAATGACGAACAATTCGAAGACACTTTATACTGGAGTAACCAACAATTTGCTAAGAAGAGTGTACGAACATAAAAACAAATTAAAGGTTGGCTTAGAGAAAAGAAAATAAAATTGATTGAAGAGAGTAATTCCGAATGGAAAGATTTAAGTACAAATTGGATTTTAGATTCTTCACTGCGTTCAGAATGACATAATAGTTGTGCTGTCATTCTGAAGGAGCCCTTCAATTCTTCAGGATGAACTCCGCGACTGAAGAATCTAATTACGAAAACCAATTTCTTCACGGAGTTTATACTGAGCAAAGCAAATGTGTTCAGAATGACAAGCAATAACTTTTGAGATAGCCACTTATTTTATACAAGTTTTGCTAGTGCCGCTTTAATCCTCTCAACTCCTTCTTTCAAATTTTCCATAGAGTTGGCATAAGATAATCTCAAGTAATCTTCCGCACCAAAAGCACTGCCAGGAACAGTTGCAACTTTTGCTTCATAAAGTAAATACATAGCAAGATCAAATGAATGTTCAATCCTAAATATCGAAGTTGATTTTCCAAAGTAGTATTTGAAGTTTGGGAAGAGATAAAAAGCTCCTTTCGGTTTGAAACATGTAATTCCTTTGATGGAAATAATTTGTTCAAAAATAAAATCTCTTCTCTGTTCATACTCCTTTCTCATTATCTCAATAAAATCCTGCGGTCCATTTAATGCTTCGAGAGCAGCAGCCTGAGAAATTGATGATGCGTTCGAAGTGCAGTGGCTTTGAATCTTGTTCATTGCTTTTATGATTTCTTCGGGTCCGGCAGCGTAACCAATTCTCCAGCCCGTCATTGCATAAGATTTTGAAAAACCATTAACGACAACTGTTCTGTTTTTAATATTTTCATTTAGAGCAGCGAAGCACACAAATTTGTTGTCGTCATAAATTATGTTCTCATAAATATCATCGCAAATGACATAGAGATTATTTCTTTCAACAATTTCTGCAATCGCTTCCAACTCTTCTTTTGTATAACATGAGCCGGTCGGGTTAGTAGGATAAGAAAGTATCAGAACTTTGGTTTTTGGAGTAATCGCTTTTTCCAACTGTTCCGGTGTTAAGTTGAATTCTGTTTCTTCATTTGTTGGAATTATTACGGAATGACCGTGCGCTAAAGTTACCATCTCAGGATAAGAAACGTAATATGGTGAAGAGAAAATAACCTCATCGTCATCATGAACAAGAGATTGAACTGCATTATAAAGACTTTGTTTTGCACCTGTAGAAACAATAATATCATTCGGTAAATAATCTATTCCGTTATCCCTCTTCAATTTTTGGGAAATAGCATTTCGTAATTCAATGGTTCCTTGATTAAGCGTGTAATGAGTTTGATTGTTATCAATTGCATGCTTTGCTGCTTCTTTAACATTCTGCGGTGTGGAAAAATCCGGCTCGCCAACTGAAAGATCAATTACATTTTCTCCACGGGATTGCATTAGTTTAGCTTCCGCAGCAACTTTCATTGTGGGCGAAGCACCAATTTTATTTATGCGTTTTGATATGGGCATCTAACACCTTCATTTATTTTTATTCATGAGTTCACTCTAATAACATCTCCGCCTTCGGCGGATTGTCATTCTGAGGATCCCGACTTGTCGGGAGACGAAGAATCTAAAACCAGATTCTTCATTTCGCTACCGCTTCATTCAGAATGACATCTATCATTATTTAGACTTTTTAGAGTTGACCCAACTCTTAATAGAAACTTTACGAATATAGTATTTGAGAAGTAGAATGGAAAGAAATTGAATTAACCGTTTTTGTGAATTAAGTAATAAACCTTTGAACCTGCCTGCTCGCCTCGCTGAAGAGCGTGTTGCAGAAGTCGGTAAGCAACCTTCGAGGTTATAATACCACCAACGATGTGTCAACCTCGAAGGTTGTGTTTTACAGAATTTGCGTTGGCAACAAGCTCTGAAGCTTCGGCGAAGCGGGCATGCAGTGGAACACCAAGGTTGAACTGCTTATTATTTCAGTTACATCTTGAATTTAATTTATGTATTTTTTTTATGGAATAGTAAAACAATATGTGATTTTATGTTACCATGTTACACCCATTTCCTTTCTAAAATATTCTGCTCTCAACTAAGTATAACCTATTCCTTTATCCATGTTATTTTGTTCATCCACTTACTTGAACAAAGAAAATACGTTGAGAACGAAGTGATATATAGGTTTTTATTATGAAAACAAACGAACAAAAAGAAAAACGCCTACCTATTTTATTCACTCTGCTCTTCGGATTATTAGCAGCTACTATCGGAACTCTTGCTCTTCTTGGCTGGATTTTAGGTGTTCCGGTATTAGCCAGTTTTAGTTCCGGTCTTATACCAATGGCGCCAAGTACAGCAATTTTGTTCATATCGTTTGGGGCAGCTATCTTACTTCGCACACGATTTCCTAAAAGCAGTTGGTTTTACAATACAGGAATTATTATCGGTTCTATAAGCACATTGATTGCTCTTCTCTTGTTTTTACTTTCTTCTTTTGGAATACATCTCGCAGTTGAACACCTCGGTTTCAAGATAGAAGGATCAATCACCGGAGCGCCGTTTGGGTATATTTCACCTTTGACTGCACTCTGTTTTGTTCTTGCCGGTTTATCATTTCTTATTTCACTATCATCATCTGAACAACGGAAGCAAATGCTCGTTGCTCTCTCTTTTGCTTTTTTAGTTATCCTGGTCTCAATCATACTTCTATTAGCTCATCTTTTTGGAACACCGCTTCTCTACGGTACTCAATTTATTCCGCCCGCTCTTTCAACTTCACTTGCTTTCTTTTTTCTTGGAACTGCACTATTAGCATTTATAAGTCCTAAGGTATGGCAATATAAAAGTGAAACTGATGCCGCTTCAACAAGATCGTCCATAATCCTCATTTTTGTTTTTGTAGTACTGTCAGTTGGAATTATTTCAGCGGGGTACTTTTATTACAAACACAATGAAAAAGAATTCAGATTGGGAAAAGAGCGAGAGATTTCTTTTGTTGCCGATTTGAAAATAAATGTACTCACTCACATACGAAAGGGATGGGTTGAGAACGCTTCTTTATTTTATGAGAACACTGTTTTTTCTACTCTTGTTGATCGCTATTTTAATAACCCGAAAGATATTGAAGCACATAGGCAGCTTCGAACTTGGCTGAGTCAATTCAAGATTGTAAATCAATATAATAATTTGTGTTTGCATGACGCTAAAGGCATTGAACGATTTGCTCTACCCGATTTGCCCGAACCACACTCATCCACTTATAAAGACAAAATTTCGGAAGCTATAAAATCCGGTAAGATCACAATTGCTGATTTTTACAGAAATGAATACGATCAACATATTTATCTGAATATTTTTGTTCCTATTCTCGATCCTAAAAATAATAGCCGTGTAAATGGTGTCCTTTCATTGCGGATAGATCCGGAATCATACTTATATCCTTATATCAAAAGCTGGCCTACACAGAGCAAAACATCGGAGACTATACTCGTTAGAAGAGAAGGTGATGATGTTCTCTATTTGAATGAGGTAAAGTTAAAACAGAACACCGCTCTTTCACTTCGTATTCCTCTTAAGAACAAAACTGTAATGGAAGTTAGAGCAGTGCTGGGGGAAGAGGGAATTGTTGAAGGTTATGACTACAGAGATATTCCAGTTCTTGCATACATACACCATATACCAAACTCACCCTGGTTTATTATTACAAAAATGGATTTTGCTGAAGTATATGCCCCGCTAAGAGAAAGACTTTGGCTGATGATTTTTCTGATTACGGCTCTGCTCTTTGGTTCCGGTACAAGTGTGGCTGTAGTTTGGCGGCAGCAAAGGGTTCGGTTTTATAAAGAAAGATATTCAGATGTAGAACACATACAAAAGCTGAACCGTGTTTATGCTCTTCTTAGCAACATCAACAAGGCAATTGTTCGTGTTCATGATATCGATCGCTTATTCAATGATATTTGCCGAATTGCAATTGAAGACGGTAAATTCTTAATGGCATGGATTGGTATGGTAAATACTGATTCAAAGAAAGTTGAAGTAGTTGCATCCGCTGGATTCACAAGTGACTATTTGGCTAAGATCAATATTGATTTGAATGATGAGAAACGAAGCCAAGGTCCAACCGGAAGAACTATTATTTCCGGAAGTCATTTTATTTCAAATAACATTGAACATGATGAAAGCATGATTCCATGGCGTGAAGATGCACTGAAGCTTGGATATAGATCATCGGCATCATTCCCTATAAAAGTATTCGGAAAGGTGAGCGGCGTGTTCAATATGTATTCAAGCGAAGTCGGTTTCTTTGATAAAGATGAAATTAAATTGCTCGATGAACTGGCAATGGATATCTCATTTGCACTCGAATTTATAGAGCGCGAAGCCCAGCGCAAACGTACGGAAGAAGCACTGCAAGAAAGCGAAGAAGGATTCCGCCGTTTATTTGAAGAATCCACCGATCCTATTCTGCTTCTTAATCAAAAATGTTTTTTCAATTGCAATCCCGCAGCACTTTCAATTCTTCAGCTTAAATCAAAAGATGAAATTGGGAACAAAACTCCATGGGATTTATCTCCCGAATTCCAACCGGATGGTAAATTATCTTCAGAAAAAGCTGTCGAAATGATTTCGACCGCTAAGCAAAATGGCTATCACCGTTTCGAATGGGTTCATACAAAAAAAGACGGCACTAATTTTTTTGTTGAAGTAATGTTAACGCCAATCGCACTTCATGGTGAAGAAATTTTTCATGTTATCTGGCGCGATATAACCGAACGCAAACGTGCAGAAGAAGCGCTTGTGAAGAGCGAGGAGAAACATCGTCGCCTGGTGGAAAACCTTGGCAAAGAATATTTTTTTTACCGGCACGATACAGATGGAGTGTTTTCCTACGTGAGTCCTTCCGTTACAGAGATGCTTGGCTATTCTGAACAAGAATTCTTAACTCACCACACCAAGTATCAGACGGACAACTCTATCAATAAAGAAGCTGTAAGGCATACCGAATTGAGTATTAAAGGACAACAGCAGACCCCGTACGAAGTAGAGATTTACCACAAAGATGGATCCATCCGCTGGTTAGAGGTTACTGAGCTTCCTCTGCGCGATGATAATGGTAAAGTGAATGCCGTTGAGGGGATAGCAAAAGACATTACCGAGCGTAAACTTGCTGAGGAGGAACTTCATAGAAAAGAAGAACATCACAAAGCCGTGATTGAAAATATTTTTAAATTCGTTCCCGAAGGTGTTCTTGTGCTTACAGAATCACTTAATCTCCTCAAGCACAACAAGGCGTTCGATGATATTGTACAAAAGTATGCGCCATTGCTTGGTTATACAGAAGAAGGACTTGCCGAAAAGATCACTGAGCAGTTGCGCAGTAAAATTGTAACCGGAGATGCAGCGGAGATACGTATTATGAAAAAAAACCTAATTCAAGATAGAAACACAAATAAAGAATGATAATTACCATGTTATTATCTCACCCCCTGAGAAAAAACTCATCTCCTTTGCATGGTTCGACGATTGCAAAAATAACTTTGTCGAAAATACTCAAAATGAGTTTGGTGAAATACATAAAGTTCATCGAACGGAAGATCAATGGGGCAGAGTATCACAAAGGAAAACGCGTCTCTTTTTATGCGAAGGTCGTTCCGATAAATGGTGACTTGAAATTGTCCGCCAAAGGTCCGCCTCAGGCGGACGCCTATGGCGTAGAGATAGCAGACGAACGGCTGTTGAAACGATATCCGATCAATGCAACGAATAATCCCGCAAACGGGATTGTAGTTAAAATGATTAATACGAGAAATGAATTCTCGGAACATATTGTCCGTGGAATTCTCAAGTTTCAGAAGAAGTTTTGGGAGAGTGGAAAAGATTTAGATATCAAGCCATTAACGTCTAAGCAATTCCTTTCACTGTTTCCGTTTCCCAAGCTTGATGAATCGAGACTCTCAAGGTTGGTATCTGTCTTACCACTCCAAACGCAGGGTGGAAGGATTGTGAACCTAAGAATGCTCTTCAGTTCCAGGAGAAGATCCTTTGCAACGGTTATTAAGGGTATCATTGATGAATCAGATGAAGCGCTCAATGATAAGGACATTCAGACTGTTCTCCCTGAGCAATACGACATCCATCTCTCCGTGCGAACTATCTGTGAATGCAGAAAACTACTTTCCATTCCTAACTTCAGAGAACAGCGTGCCTGCTACTATCCAAAAGGGATTTCATTCAGTAAGCCCATTGCAATGATTTCGTCCCGACAATCCGCCGTAGGCAGAGGTATTAAACGAATCCCGGCTGAACCTGGAGTCTATGAGTTACGTCTATCATCGAAGATCCCTTATCCCCAATGCAGCAGTCATGTTATCTACATTGGCTCCTCGAAGAATCTCCGCAGACGCACTTCAAATTATACCGGAACAGTGTTAAAGAATAAACGCATTGCAGGATTCCTTCGTAATGACAATGTATGCATCCATTATTACGTTACTACCGACCACATCAAATTAGAAAAAGAGCTGCTGAAAAATTTCAAACAACACTACGGACAACTACCCAAAGGAAACATAATCGGAGCGAAATTATGAAAAATGATCTTACTCATAGCGATGAACTTCTTCTTCAGTTTAATACTGCAAGAATGTTTCTTGCAGAAGAAGAAGAAGAAGAAGAAGAAGAAGCCCGCATAGTTGTGTCGTTGCTGGACGTTACCGAGCGCAAGCAGGCGGAGGAGTCGCTACATCAAGCGGAAGAAAACTATCGCGGTATCTTTGAGAACGCCGTTGAAGGCATCTACCAGAGCACGCCTGAGGGGCTTTTTCTGAGCGTCAATCCGGCAATGGTGCGTATCTTTGGTTATGAAACGCCAGAGCATATGGTCGCCAGCATTTCCAACATTGCGCAGCAATTTTACGTTGAGCCCACAACGCGCTTGGCGCTAATCCGCGCTCTAAAAGAAACGGGCGTAGTGCTTGATCTCGTATACCAGGCCTATCGCAAAGACGGCAGTATAATCTGGGTTACGGAAAATGCACGTGGGGTGCGTGACACTAATGGTGTATTGCTTTTCTTTGAAGGCTTTATTGAAGATATCACCGAGCGCAAGCAGGCAGAAGAAGAGCTTAAAATTTCACACAAAACTTATCTTGGAATCATTAATAGTCTTACTGAAGCTATTTATATTCAAGATGAAAATGGAGTTTTTCTTGAAGTGAACAAAACAGCCGAAAAGTTTT